>Ga0209337_1000237_pt1 | contig 44000 bp, 53 predicted proteins | sample LinPmetageLP53_FD_184044 | JGI IMG/M metagenome (GOLD analysis project Ga0209337, IMG submission 184044) | Marine viral communities from the Pacific Ocean - LP-53 (SPAdes) (version 2) | ecosystem: Environmental > Aquatic > Marine > Oceanic | place: Pacific Ocean | collected 2010-02-08
ATCATCAAACGTCATCAGGCATCATCATGAGCAGGGTCACGTGGGTGATGATCTTGCGCCACGTGCCGGGATGCTCCGCCTCGACCGTTTGCAAGATATCCTTGATCAGTAGCATGCTCGCCTCCGCCGTGTCCTCGAATGCCATGCAACACATTTGCGTGAGCAGTAGGTCCTCAGTGTCAACGCCGACACCGATCTCGAATGCAAGGGGGTGGCTGCCCACCCCCTGCGCGTTAGGTCTCTTGGTTTCAGACATTTGCAAATCTCCCTTCAAAGTTGGTGATGGCTTGGTTTGCAACCTCGATGGCACGCGCCGGGGTGGTTGCATCTCGGCTGATGTGGATGTCGGACTGGAGATCGTCGAGGGTTGCACGTGGCACGTTGGTTGGTGCGCCATAGCTCCCCCACGCGGGCACTGGCAGTGATGTGTTGCAAGCTTGCAACGTCACGTATCGGTAGAACCCGACATGCCCCAGCGCGGTCAGTGTCCGGCTCATCGACGTGCTCTCGTCCGCACGCTTGACGAGCACGCGAGTCGTCAGTCGGCCGACACCCTTGCCCGGTTCGGTCACCGACTTGACACCCCAGATCTCACAACGCCCGCCCATACGCTCGACTGCCATCGCGCTTGCAACCGCAGCGGCCCCGCGCCAGAGAAGCGTATGTTTCTGCATTTTCCAATTGGTGCCCATGTCGCACGTGATGACCACGATCGGGGACGTGTGACGCTTGCGTTCCATACGTTCCCATGGCTCCGGGTCACGCGTGAGGAACCGATCAACGTTGATGGTGTCACCATCCTCGACACCGATGCGCCGTCTCCGCTTGCCCGGTGCGTCGATGCGCGGGGCGATGCTTGCCTCGATCTCGTCAAGGCATCGGTTGCCGCCGTCGATGAGCCACTGAGGCGGGGACGTGAGGGCGTTGTCGAGGTCCTCATCACTGAGGATGCCCGCGTACTTCGTTGGTTCATCGACGTTGGGGAACGTGTCACGCTTCTGGCTGTACATGGTGTCGCGCATTCTGGCATTCTTCGTTCCGGCTTTAGGGTTGCGCATATCCTCACGGTACTGCGCACTGGCCATGATCTCCTCGACGCTTGCAAATTCGATTTCAATGTTCTTGCGTGTATTCTTGACGTATCTCATGGTGCTATCTCCGTTGGTGGTTGGTGGTTGGTTGGTTGGTTGGTTGGTTGGTTGGTTGCATCAGTCCCACATGGTGCGGGCCAGATCCTTATGTGATGGTGACCATGAGGCGATGAGCCGATTCTGGATTGCCTCAAGTGTCACACCCTCACGCTGTGACAGTCTCACGGCCGCAACTACGGCGCGTGTCCCCACCACGTAGCTCATTCGCTCACGCTTGATGAGGTCGCGCATCATGGTGATGTTGCCCCGCAAGTGATCGCGCATCATCGCGTTCGGCACGGCGGAGTAGATCGATTCTTCAATGGCCTCAGAGTATCCGACCTCGAATTGTGCACCGGTGAACCGGTCCAGTGTCGCGCCGTCAATCGGGTTGCGTCCCGTGTACGTCCGGTCCGCACCATGGCCCCACGTGTTCCCGGCTGCAACGAAGATGAAGTCCTCATGGCGCGTCAGTGTTTCTTCGCTCACGGGGTTGCGAAGGTAGCCATTGGCAAGGGCTGAATTGATGAGCGTCAGCAGGTTCGGATCGGCTGCATCGTACTCATCGGCAAGGAACACCCCGCCACCGGTGAAGAGGCGCACGAATTCAGTTTCACGGTATGTCCATTCGCCCGCCGTGTTTGGCATGATGCGACCGAGGAACACCGACTCGGATAGTCCCGCCGTACATGACACTGCGCCGTAGTCCAGACTGAGGACCTCAGCCAGATCTGAAGCCAGTGTCGTCTTTCCCGTGCCAGCGGGGCCTACCAGTAGGAGGTTCTTGAAACCGTCTGCAACTGCTGAAGCCAGATGAGGCAGGACCTCATGGTGCGCGCGGTCGATCTGCACCGGCTTGCGTTCCCCGATCTGGAACGTGGTGGACGTGGGCACGGTTGCGGTTGCAACTAGTTGCGCCTCGATAGCTGCAATCCGGCTGTCCAGCGTCTCTCCAACGAATGCCGCAAGTGATGCAGCAAGGTCGGTAGGGCTGGCACTGATGGTGGTGGTGGTTGGTTCGGTGGTGGTGGTCATAGTTGCGGGCTCCGGGTTGGTGGTGGTGGTGGTGGTGGTTGCGGTTGCGGTTGCGGTTGGTTGCATGGCTGCAATTGGATCGGGGCAGTTGGTGACGTTGTAAACGGTGTCGCGGATCTCTCCCCGTGTCCAGATCCGATTGTCGTTCTTGAATTGTCGAATGGCCTCGATGCATCGGTCGGCTTGCGCAACGTTGAATGAGTTGCATTCCTTCGCAGTGAGCATCGGCTTGAGCCAGTTGCATGAGTTGTTTCTCATGACTCGTATGAAGGCGCGTTTCTCGATGATGGTGGACATGGTGGTCTCCGTTGGTGGTTGGTTGTGCCGGTGCCGTTGCATCGACGTGCCAGAAGTGTACCCCATTCATCGGACCAACGCAACCGATCACTTGAATGGCCCTTGCTGAAACGTGGGGGGGGATATTGCAAGGGTGAGCACGGACCACCGGTTGCACGTCCGGGGTGATTGCACCGGCTACGGGTTGCACCGATGCGATGGTGGTGGCTCATGGTGGGCGGGTTGTAATGGTGGTGGGGTAGTCTGCAACTATAAGAGGGCGACATGCAACGAGCCCGCGCACGTGCGCCTCAGAGGGCCTCAGATTCCGGAATTCCGGAACGGGTTGCACCGGTTGCAACCGTGCCGAGTTATCATCACGGCCGTTGCGCACCATCGACCCCGGTTGCAAAGTTTGACCCCGCCCCGCCCGCGCCTTTTTTTTGTATAATATACCTCGACACCCCGAATACCGGTTTAACTTGTGGCATACATCCCCCCCCATCTTTACGAGAAGCGCGTCTCAAAGGCCAACCTACGCAACTGGCTTATGGAGAACGGTCTTTGGGAGCGGTTCGTTAAGATCCGCGAGCACCTCAAGCAAGAGGGTGTGAACCCATCGGATGCTTGGGGCAAGGCTGCATACCAGCTTGAGTCGATGCTAAAGGGCGGAGAGGTTGTTGAGGAGCCTGTCGGCACTCCCGAGGAAAAGGATCAGGTGAAGAGTGTTCAAGTGACACCCACCAAGATGCCGACAATGCTTAAGGACGACATGGACGAGGACAAGGTTTCTCGCAAAGCGTTCTTAGGCCGCAGTTGCTCAACACCGCAAACGGTTGAGTGGGTTGCGGCTAACGTGATGGTGGAGGATGCTGCCCCACTGGATGCGCCTAGTCCAGAGGCGTGGGGCATGCTCTGTTGGGCCCGCAGATCCAACACCAATGAGGCGCAGTTTTGGGGCCAGATATACACAAAACTGTTGCCTTCACGGACGAGTTTGGAAGGCGATGCCAAGTACAGAGATGATGGCAGGCAGTTGATTGGTTTGATTGAGATGCTTGAGATGGAGAGTGGCGTTGGAAAAGAAACTGACACGAAAGGCAATGGCGAGGCAGAAGCTGACCCACAAGCATCCGGGTTGGAAGGCTTGGCAGAAGGTGAACGCGACGAGGTTCCAGATTCTTGAGGAGTCTGGGTACACAGAGCAGGATTTCACTGAGCCTTACAACCAAAGAACAACGGACGCTCGTCGTATTGTGTGTGTGATGGCATGGGAGACTATGCAAGAGCATTTCACTACGGCACAAATTGCTGATCTGCTTGGATTGAGTAGGGCATCGTACATTGAGTACCGGCAGGCCAAAAAACAAGGCTACTTGGACTGACCTAGAGATTTACGGTTTATGTAAGAATTGGGCTGCGTTCAGGCCGCTTTCTTTTCCGCACTGGGACAAGGACGACATCATAAACGAAGCGTTTATTCACGCAAAACGCTTTTACAAGATGTACGACCCCGAAGGGTGCTCATTTAAAAAGCATTTGGATATACGCCTCTATGAGCCGGTGCGACGAAATTATGCAAAGTCGATAGGGTTGCGGATATCAAGAGAGACTCATGCTGATGGTCGTAAGAATCAAGGCACTCGCAAGTTTGTCAAGATGATCTACAATCATTTGTTTGATGACGAGACGACAACAAAGACATTTAGTGTTGGCTTTATAGAGCCACAGGACTTGCCTTTCATACCGAAACAACACAAGGACTTGGTTCAATTGCTCTTGATGGGCAACAACCAAAGGCAAGCTGCGGTCGCACTTGGCATTACAGAGAGCGCGGTAAGCCATAGAATGGTTTTGCTTAGGAAGTACTTTTTGGCACAGTTTGAAAAGGGTCAATCGTTTTGGTAGCAGAATCTGACGGCGAATATCACCTGCGTGTTCCAAAGGACTATGACGAGAATTTGCGTTACAGGTCCACTGCTTTGACGCTTGCAAAAAAAGACAAGCGTTATGCAGAAGAATTGTGGATGATGTGTTCTCGTGACCTGCTCTTTTACATCAACGTGTTCTGTTGGACATATGACCCAAGGATCGGAACTGGCAAGATTCCGTTTATTACGTATGGGTTTCAAGACGAATCAATAACTGCAATCAATGATGCGATTGGCAATCATGATCTCTGCATTAAAAAGAGTAGAGACATGGGTGCCTCTTGGATGCTGTTGACTGTGTTTGAGTGGCGATGGCATTTTCATCCCGGCCAATCTTTCTTGCTGGTCAGTCGTAATGAGGATTACGTAGACAAGCCGGGTAACCCTAAGAGCTTGTTTTGGAAATTGGATTTCATACACCAACATTTGCCGGGTTGGATGATCCCTAAAACAACCCGTACAAAGCTGAGGCTTACGAATGAAAGTAACGGTTCAACCATTGATGGAGAGTCCACCACAGGCGATGTCGCTCGCGGCGACCGTCGTACTGCTATTGGCCTTGATGAGTTTGCCGCTTTTGACGTTGATGCTGGATATAGGGCCTTGGCTTCTACGAGAGATGCGACTCGCTCGCGCATCTTCAACTCAACACCAGCGGGTAGTGGTAACGCCTTCTATGACATGGCACACAAAAGCGAAACTAAACAGCTTACGCTTCATTGGTCGGCTCATCCCACGAAGGCTGCTGGCCTTTATCGTGATCCGTCTGGTAGAGAAAGAAGTGCGTGGTATGACGAAGAATGCAAAAGGTGTGCACACCCACAAGAAATAGCGCAAGAACTTGACATTGACTTCAGTGGTTCTGACTTCCAATTCTTTGATAGCAAGCTCTTGGATGAGATTGAAAGAAAGATCTGCAAACCACCAATGGCGGTTGGTGAATTGGACTTTGACTCTGACAGCCTTGCGCCATTGGGATTCAATGCAAGTGTCAAAGGCAGATTGCATCTGTGGAGAGAGCCTGACTTCCTTGGCAACGTTGCAAATGATCGGCTCTACGTTATGGGAATTGACGTAGCCACTGGCACGGGGTCAAGCAACTCTGCAATAAGCATTGCAGATGCAATTACCGGGGAGAAGGTAGCGGAGTTTGTTACCCCTAATATGCGACCGGATGAACTTGCAAGGTATGCGGTTGCATTGGGTAGATACTTTCGTGACGGAAACAACCGCGAAGCATTCATGATTTGGGAAGCACCCGGACCCGGCAGAAACTTTGGTGACGTTGTTCTGGAAAACGGCTACAGAAACATCTTCTATCGTGAAAACGAAAACAAAGTTACTAAAACGCAAACTCAGATTCCGGGGTGGTGGCCCACAAAAGACGCTAAGAGGGCGTTGTATGGTGACTACAGAAGGTGTTTGCAATCAAAACAATTCATCAATTACAGTATGCCAGCGGTAAAAGAAGCAAGAGAGATTATTTTCACCGCAACTGGATGGGTTACTCATTCTAAGTCTGTTAGAAACATGGACCCAAGTGGCGCAAGAGAGAACCACGGAGACCGCCCTACCGCTGATGCTTTGTGCTGTAGGGGGATTGTGCGTAGAAAAAACAACACAGAGCCGATAGAAACAGTAGAAGTACCTACAGGTTCGCTTCTGTATCGACGCAACATAGCGCAGCAGAAGAAAAAAGATAAAAAGTGGTGGTAAAATGGCCTATAAAATGGGCGAAGAGAAAATCGGTCGTCTTGCAAAGTCAATTGAATATTCAAGGCGCAAGATGCAGCCCTTCAGAGAGAAGAGATTGCAAGCTATCCAGCAGTACGTTGGCGGCAACTACGGAGAACACGGGCCGTTCGACAAGGTTCCTGTCAACCTGATGGAGATGGCAATTTCCATCTACAAAAGGCAAGTTGCTGCAAGATCACCGCAAATTCTCGTAAGTTCACAAAACCCAGAAGCCAAAGCTGTAGCGGGCAACTTCGAGTTGGCGCTCAATCTTATGTTGAAAGAGATTGGCTTTGAGGAAACGTTGCAGCGATGGGTTATTGATGCAATGTTCGCAATGGGCATTGTCAAAGTTGGGCTTTCACCACAAGCCTCTTCTGAGATCATGGGATTTACTCATGACACGGGACAGCCATTTGTTGACAACGTTGACATGGATGATTTCGTTTTTGATGTAGCGGCGAAACGATGGGATCAAATCCAATTTTGTGGTAACCGCTATTGTCTTCCATATGAAGCGGTTATGGACCTCAAGATTTTTGGCAATGATGACGTAAAGCCATCACCCTATAACCCAACCACAAATGAGGGTGGCGATGAAAGGGTCCAAAGCCTCACAACGGCGGGTGCAACCTATGGCGAAGAGTCATATATGGAAATGATTGAGCTTTGGGACATTTGGCTGCCTTACGAAAATGTTTTGGTAACAATCCCTGCTGATGTGGATGGTGGCGTTCGGTATATGGACAGCTACCGTGTTATGGAATGGGATGGCCCAGAGGGCGGTCCTTACCACAGGCTTGGTTTCAGCGAAGTGCCCGGCAATATTTTCCCAACAGCTCCCGCTATGCAGCTCATTGACATGCACGATCTAGCTAACCGGGTCTTCAGGAAGCTAGGAAGGCAGGCAGAGCGACAGAAGACGATTACCATTGTCGGTGCCGGGGCAGAAGAGGATGGCCGTAGGATCGGTTCTGCGGACGATGGGGACATTGTGCGATCAGACCGGCCAGAAGCTACTAAAGAAGCTAAATATGGCGGTGTTGACCAAAACTCACTGGCTTTTATGGTGCAATTGCGGCAAATGTTTTCGTACCTTGGTGGCAACCTTGACACAATGGGTGGTTTGTCCAAGGCATCTGACACCGTTGGCCAAGAACAGTTGATCTCACAGTCTGCCAGCACCAAGATTTCTGATTATCAAGCGGCTGTAAGCAGTGCAGTGCAAAAAGTGGTTGTTGACCTTGCAAAGTATCTGTACCACGACCCTGTTGCAGACCCAAGGATCTACAAAACTATCCCAGAAACCAATGTTACTATCAAAGCAGACTTTAGCCCTAGCATGAGGACTATTGACTTTGTTGACTACAACATTGACATTGCTCCGTTTTCCATGCAAAGCAGAAGCCCTGCCGAACGCGTGCAAACTGTCTCCCAAATTGTTTCCAACTTTGTCCTGCCTATGGCGCAGAACATGCAACAAATGGGTAGTACGTTTGATATGAATGAGTTTATTGACATCGTTGCAAAATACAGCAACACCCCCGAGCTACGAGATGTTGTGCGAAACATGAGCCCTGAAGAACAGGAAATGTTCAAGGAAGCGTCTGAAATGGCTAAGGCAACTCAAGCTGGTTCAGTAAAACCAACACAGACAACACGTAAATACGTGAGAGAAAACGTTGCGGCTGGAATGACCGGTACAGCCAGAGACGATGCGATGACCAGAATGATGATGGGTGCCGGTAACCAGCAATCAGAAGCGGAACAAATGCAATAAATGCCGTATTACATATACAAAAATCCCACAAGTGGTGAAAAAACTAGCATCTTTATGACAATTGCAGAGATGGAAAGGTCTAGCAACGCCGATGGTTCTATTGAGCTAGAAGGCAACTTGTGGCAAAGAGATATTTCTGCCGAAATCGGCAGTGCACAGATGGGGTCATGCGCAGTGTGGCCATTGAAGAGTGATGCAGCGGGCGTGCACCCGTCGCAGGCTAATGAGTTTAGAAAAGACAGTATGCAAAGAGGCATCCCTACTGAGTTTGATAAAGAAACAGGACAAGCTGTTTTTACATCAAGGTCACATCGGGCTAAATATCTGAAGGCTTATGGAATGCACGACAAGAGTGGAGGCTACGGCGATGGCTGAAGAGAACAAGGAAGTCGAAGAAAAACGACCATTTGATTTTATGGATTTCGAGGAACCTACCCTTGCTGAAATTATGGGCGAGGAAGAAGTAGATGAGGAAGAGGAGTGTGAGGATTGCGAGGACGACGACGAGTACGAGTACTACGACCCGGACAGCCCGCAACCAGAGTCTTCCGAGGAAGAAGAATCAGAATACAAAGAGGACCCACTGCCTGTACAAGAAGGTCTCCAAGCCGATCTTGTTGCAGCAGCGAAGTTGCAGGGTCTAACAGAAGAAGAAATCGCAGCCATTGGTGACCCAAAGGCTTTGAATACAATTATTTCCGCTTTGCATAGACGAGCCATTGATACTGTAGCTGAGGATCAGGCAAGTAGAGAAAGCGATGCGACTCTGAATCAAGTTGAAGAGTCACGCAAACTGTTGGCAGACATTGAAAACATGGACCCGGATGAACAGTTCGATCCTGCTTCTGCCAAAGCAATTAAAGCCCTGAGTGCAGAACTTCATAGGATGCGTAGTGAGCTGGCTGCTGTAGGCAGCAAGGCTGAAAACGTTGAATATGAACAAAGCATGTCAGAAATTTCTGCCAAGTTCCCCGAGGTTCTTGGTAAGGGCAAGACCAACGAACTCGAACCTAGTTCTGAACATCTAGAAAACAGAGCTAGGCTACTCGAAGAAGTTGAAGTGTTGCGTGCTGGTTACAAGGCATCGCGCAAACAAGTGCCAGTTGATTCGGCACTGTTTGAAAAAGCGTTCCGAAGTGTTTTCGGGACCAAAATCTACGAAATTGAACGTGAACGATTTAAGAAGAAGGTCGATAAACGCGAAAAGCAATTTATTGCAAGGGCAACAAACAACCGAGTCTCAACCAAACAAGGTAGAGAAAAGGCTGTTTCTAATGTAGCCGCACTAATGCGTGATCGTGGACTGCTTGAATTGGACGCGGAAACTTTTAGTTAAGTAAAGGCTCAATACAATGGCTGCTTTGCAAGCATCAGATATTGCCGATCTTATCGCAATGACCCAGAAGGATCTGGGACGTATGCGTTGGACGGACATTTCATACAGTCTTCAGGAGCATGTGGCACTGCCCATGATTCTCCAGAAGGAAAAGGTTCAGTATCAGTCAGGACAAGGACTTCAGTGGAATGTCCAGACTGCAACAAGCGGTGCCGCTAAGGACACCGGTCTCTACGCTGTGGATCAGGTCAACGTCACCGACGTTATGCAGACCGCTTCTGCTCCGTGGCGACACATGACCACTAACTACGCAATTGAACGACGAGAAATTGCAATGAACCGAACCCCTGCCCAGATCGTTGATCTGGTTAAGATTCGTCGTCATGACGCAATGAGTTCACTTGCAACTCACATGGAAGAACGCTTCTGGTCACAGCCCAGTGCATCTGATTCAGAGCGTCTTTATGGTATTCCCTACTGGATTACCCGTGGTTCACCCACCACTGATGGTGGTTTCCTTGGTGGCGACCCCACTTACACCTCTGAAGGCACCGGTGCTGGTGGACTTGCATCTGCCGACTTTTCCAACTGGCAGAACTGGTCTGGTTCCTACACCAACGTGACTAGCGTTGACCTCATTCGTGCATGGCGTAAGGCTTCTACCTTCACCAACTTTAAGGCACCAACGCCCTACGCTGATTATGAAGGCCCTTCTAACTATGGTTACTACACTAACTACAGTGTTATTGGCCCTCTGGAAGAAGTGCTCGAAGCGCAGAACGAAAACCTTGGAAACGACCTTGCTTCCAAGGATGGTCAGGTTATGTTCCGCCGCACGCCTGTGCAGTGGGTCCCGCAGCTCGAAAACGCTACTGGCAACCCTGTCTACGGAATTAACTGGGCGAGCATTCGTCCTGCATTCCTTGCAGGTGAGTACCTTCGTGAAGAAGGACCTAACGCTGCGTCTAACCAGCACACTGTGTTCATGACTCATGTTGACCTTACAATGAACCTTATGTGTTACAACCGTCGCGCTAACTTCCTCCTGTCTAGCGGCTCCGACGTTACTTAATTCTGAGGAAGGAAATCAAAAATGATTATTAAGCCCCAAGTGACCAACGAAAATGAGTTTGGTCTTTCGTCTCTCCAAACGCAGATGGCAAAGCAGAAGAGCATTGCCAGCACTGTGTTTGAATACATGGACGACTTCGTTCTTGAAGCCAATAGTGGTGACGACCTTACCAGAAGGTATGTCGTTACCCAGCTTACTGGCGGCGGTGCGGTTACGCACGAAGCTGCAAATGGCGGTGTCATTCTTATTGACGCTGGCAACGCATCTGACAACAACGGTGTTGGTTCAGCACAGCCCGACTCGAATGGCATTGTTGTTCCCGCAGCAGGCCGCAACATCTACTGTGAAATGCGCGTTGAGCGTACTGTTCAAAGTGGCGGCCAGTTCTTCGGATTGGGTGAAGTTGACACCACGTTTGTGACTGCAAGCCATCTGGGTGCGCCTGCAATCGGTTTTGTTTGCGATGCCGGTAGCTCTGCTATTACCGTTCTTGATACCGTCACCACCACTACTGCAACTGCAAATGACAGCGAAACAGTCACGGCAGGTGTTGTTACTGGTATGTCTGATGCCGACAAGTTCCGTACTTACGGAATTGAAATCATCGGAACTGGTGAGGTTCGGTTCTACGTTGATCGTTCTCTAGTGGCTACGCACACTGCGAACATTTCAACTAACGCCCTTGTGCCTTCTTTCGCTAGTGTGAACAGCACGACCACGCGATCCAAGCTCAAGGTGGACTACGTTTACATCGTGTCTGACCGTTAAAAGAGTCTCCATCTCTCTTAGCAACGCGCCCCCTCCTTGTGGGGGGGCGCGTTGTGCTTTATAGGCTTTTGACGTATTCACTCATTGGGCGAAAGTCTTTGTCCAACTGGACTTCAGTTGCAATTTTTGGAGATCTGCTAGTAGCAAGGTAATGCTCTAGCATCATGTCCCAAACCTGAACTGCCTTGCAACCGTGTTTCTCAGACAGTTCTTTGACAATCTCATACGTGGTTTCTCTTACGCGGACACTGACCGTTTCTGGCTTTCTGGGGTTGCTCATTCGTATCTACCTCGGAAGTATCTTTCCATCTGTGGATTTGCTTTTTCTGTTCTGCGTTCACGAACAGGTACAATTCGATTTGTCCGCTTGTTCTTGATCCTAGCCTTAATGTCCTTAAAGCTAAATATAAGCTCAGGGAACATTGCGTTATGTTTAGTAATACTAGCCAGTGCGCTTTCTATATCACCAACAGATGCGTATGTAGCTGCCTCATCTTTCGCCCTGTCGATAATTCGAGCAACAGCCATCTGGTGTTGGTATTGGCCAGAGATCTCTGTTTCCTTCATAGTGCGGAAACCCATCATCTTTACAAACCTTTGCCCAACGGTTGCCTCAAACTTAAACGCGCCCGTGTTGTCAAAGTACTGTTTCCCTGACAATTCCATTTCAGCAACAGCTTCTAGGAAGTCTTTTACGCTGTTGATTGCAGGCGAAGTCTCCAGAAGAGTTTGCCCCATAATTCCTAGTGTTGTTCTAGGTTCGTTTTGTTTTTCTTGCAAATCTTCGTACATGCGAATCATTGTGTTGCCAGTTGGGCCAAGTACAAAGTTACCAAACTGCTCTGACATTGACCTGCCGTATGGCCTGTCAAGCAAAGCAACAGATCCACTAATATCTATTTCCAACATGCCTGCCAAGAAGCCGTGCGTAATTGCATTTGAAAAATCTTCACTGCCAGTCAGGTCTTTCAGGAAAAGACGGAACTCTTCGATGTCATCCTCTGGCGGGCCACTCTTTTTGCAAGTCTCTGGGAAGAGTGCACAGAAGCCCTTCTTGCCCATGTTGTAGAGCACATAAGGGACAAGCCCTCTAACTCCACCAAGTATGAGTTGGGTAGATGCAAACCTGCTAAATGCGCCATAGCCAGTGGTGCCGTATTCATCTTTGTTCTTGCCGCGCTTAAGCATTGCCATTGCAAGTTGGATTTGGTTAATCATGAAACGCTTGAATTGGAAAGCTGTAGCTGTAATTGGACCTCGCATGATTGGCGGCTGTGTGGTTCTTGTAAACGCGTACTGTGTCATGACTACACCACGAACAGTTGCAAACTCAGCGGCTTCAAGCTCAGACATTCCCAAATTTCTTACTGCGTGGTCATACATAGCCAAGAATGCGAAGTTTTGGTTCCGGACTTCAGAGCGGATCTCATAAGGGATGAAAGGTAAGACGGAAGCGGCAAGCCTCTTGGTCTTTCTCCACCCACGTGGGCCGATTGAAGAACCCCCAGATGGGGAGTCTTTGTAAGCAGATGGGTCAGCAATTGGTCCATACTTCTTAAGAATAGCCTTGCCCTTACGGGAGTGGTACAAACGCACACCTCTCAACATGCCTGCTTCGCCAACAAGTGGGTAGACAGTTTGCAATGGCTGAAAACTGTTAATGATGTGCTGTCGCAAAGTTTTCAACAGTCTGAAGTATTGAATAGTTCTCCAAACATGCAAGCCCCTGCGCAGTGGCCTATGTCCTACATCAAACAGTCCAAAGAAAACACCCTTGCCATCTTGTGTACCACCAACGGTCTTCTGAATAACAGAATCAAGGAACCTCTCCGCCCTTGTAACGTTTTCATCTGCCGCTGGGGAAATCACAAACCTATAGAGATCTTCATATTCTTTTGCCCACTTATTTAAGCCAATAGACCTCATCTTCTCGGTAGCAGGGAAAACAATTTCTCTAAGTTGTTGCGCAAGCATGTAGCGCCTGTATCCGCGAGTTTGCAAACTCCAGACGCGTAAGAAATCTTCACTGTACCCTTCAGCTCCCTTTCGTTCGAGCATGGCAGCGTAAAAAGCGTTCTTGGATTTTGCGGTGCCAACAATCCCCCTTGTAAGGTTAAAGATTTCACCCGAAGTAAGGTCTGCTGCTTTTCTAAGTTCATTGAGCAACTTAGAGTGCTGGCCAGTTGACAACCGAACAGCAACATCAGAAGGAATGTTTGCATCAGGGAGTGCAATAAGTTGCACCTTGCCATCTTCGGTTTTCAAAGCCGCCTTAGCGACGGACTCGTTCATCTCAAGGCTAATTTGCTTGAGTTTTTCGGTAGCCTCAGCGTAAGTTGCTGCTACGCCCATGCTCTTAAGAGCAATCCGCCTAGCTTGCCAGTCTGTCTTGCCTGCTTTTTTCGCTTTTTCGTACTCAACTAGGTCAATATATCCAAGCTTGTATTCACCAAAGAAGGCGTGGTGAATGTGTTCATACTGATATCCCCAGTCTTGGGGTATTGCAATTTCTGCAATAAACTTGGGAGCCTCGTCTTTGGTGATGACAGTGCCATCCCCCATAACAATAACCTTACGCCTAGCTCCAGTTCTTGTACGAACATACTCCGTAGTCCATTTGTCTTTGTCTGCAAGGTTTTGATTGGCCATGTCCACCATGCCATCAACGGTTTGGTACGCAGCAACCTTTTCGATTGCTTCTCTCTTATTTTTAATGAGAGCAAGGCGCATCTCTTCGCCACGGGCTTTGAAGTGTTTCAGTGCCGACCGTACTTTTAGCGGTAGGTCTTTTGTTTTCGGGTCAGTGTCAATTTCATCTGGTGAAACTTTGACCTTGTCCATAAGTTGGAAAAATTTAGCGCCCTTGTTGGCTCTGTATTCTTTCGGAAGAATGTCGTATGAACGAGCATCTCTTTCGCTTTCAAGAGTTTCTTTTTTGTTCATCATCATTTCGAGATAAACCATCTTAGATGCAACTGCTTTGACAAGCGGGTTTTTGTTTAGCAAAGCGGTGTGCAGAATATTGCCTACAAACCTTTTGCGATCTTTGAGATCATCGACCTGTGTCCCGACTTGGATCTCAGCAAGAATGCTTCCCTGTGGCATTGCCTGCTGTGGGCTCCTGCCACTAAACGTCTCAAGGAACTGGTTTACAATTGACTCGTTCCTAGAACCCTCGTGGCCCTCCCATTCGCCTTCAGCAGCCACTTCTCCAAAGTTGTCTCCGTCTTCGTTTTCAGGGACAACGCTCATGTTCATCAGATACAAATCACTGTCTTCATTGTCAACAGCGGCTTGTGCTTCTTCTGTAAGATCGACCATCAACAGGTTTGGTTTATCTGCAAGGCCGCCATCTGTTATAGCGTCCCCAAAAAGTTTGAATTCCATAATGCCGTGATTTTTGTCTTTGTACGCCGTTCCCAAACCTGCCCCAGAGCCCTTTTTGAAAAACTTTTGAATGTCAGAAAGCAGCCTATCTTGCGGGCCTTCCAAATCAGAAGTTTGTACGTACTCTGACAAACCGTTGGTAATAATCTTGTCTTCAATGTTTCCGGTGTATTTGCCCTCTCTTATGTTTGCAAGCATTGCATTAATTTGTGGGCGCAAAATCCTACTTCCAAAACCGTGCAAATACAGAGAAGATGCGTTTTGAATAGCTGAGGTGTCAAGCTTGCCATCTTTCTCATCTATATAAAGCGTTTCCCTGTTTTCGATACGGTCAACCACATCCTTGTCCTGCAAATCGTAGATTTGCAACTCGCCAGTTTCTGGGATGTAAGTGTAATTAAAAGTGCCATCTGTTCTATTTTTTGTTGGGACAGCCCAAAGTTTGTTGAGCATATCGCCGTCTACGAAAGCAAGTCTAGAACACCCTTGCCTTACAGCCTGCTTGATCATGTGCTTCATCGTAGAATCGAACCACCCATTTTTGTGGTTCGATTTATCTGTCAGTGGCCTTACATCTACACCCCTTGATTGGCCTAACTCAAGAAGTTGATTTAACGTTTTGAGTGCAAGGAAAGCCCTTTCGTCTATGCTTCGTTCAACTTTCTTTCTTGTTTTCTTAATAGCCCCAGATCTTTCACGAACAGCCCTTGTCCTTTCATCTACGCCAAGGCGATTTGCTTTGTACTCAGCAACGTGTTCTAGTATTGCCGCTTCAATTGTGTCGTTAGTATCTGAACCGCTATCCAAACCCAACGCCTTAGCAATTGGTGCCAGAGGAACTGTATTCCTTCTGCCACTCACTTTGTTGTAAATTAAAACACTGGCTGCATAGGGCTCGTCTGGTTTTTTGCGACGGACCTGAACCATAATATCATCCGGAGATGCTTTCGATCTCACATCGGTTCCTTGGACGTGCCTGTCTACGGTGTAATCCGATTGGACCTCTCCAACAAGTAGAACCTTATTCCCATAAGAGTCTGTGCGAACGTCAAATCTATAATGGGATATGTAGTTTGCGTTTGAAGAAGTTCTGCTGAAGTTAAAGGAGGTTTCTTCAACGGGGCGACTTAGAGCTGAAACTAGAGAAAGTTTTCCTCTAGGAACAGACCGATCATCCGGATCAAAATCTTGTCGAGCGTGCTGTCCGTGATGACTGCCAGCGTATGGCGCAATTATTCCGCTTTGCCCTTTGTAGTTTCTGCTGTTTGAATACAAAACCACTTCGCCGTAATTTGTTGCTTCAAAACGTTTTGTTTCATAAAAATCATCAGCAAAATTAGTATCAAACCAAAAACGCCGGTAAGCAGGATTGTAACCAACGGTTTCAAGGTCAGATTGATTTGGCAAATTTTCGATGTAGTTATTAACAAAGGATTCACCCAAATGACCACTCAGTTCATACGCAGGTCTTTGAGTATCTTCCCGTGCAAGAAGCGCAATAACGTCTTTGGTATCCAAGCGCGTAGTTGCATCAGTCTTTCGATTTGGATCGGCATTGTAAGCTTCACCAAGTTCGACAACAAGAGTGTCTTTTTGACCAACATTACCCAGAAGCGCATTCCCTTGGTCTTTGGTGCTAATTCCGCCAAATCTTTTTGGTGCTAACCCAATGGTAAGGGCTTGATGTTCAAGAAAACTTTCTTGCGCAAAATTTTTGTCGAACTCATAAAGATCCATTGGAAGATCTGGGTCCTGATTATTGGCAAGAAATGCTTTTCCTTTCAATACAGACTGTAGGGTTTTGTAATCTATCTCTATTGCTAGATCGTGAAAGCCCCTGTAAGTCGTGTATTGCTTTTCTTCAGTCAGATTGACGTTTTCAAACTCAACTGGTGTATACGAAGCCTCATAGACAACGCCGTCAACGTCACGTTCTGTTACTTTGATAATTTCAATTTGCAAAGGAAGTACCAAGTTGACTCCCATTCTTCCTTGGTTCCTGTGCACGTTGATAAAAGCCGAGCGATCTTGTTGCAAGCTAATCCCGATTCGCGGCGGCCCTTTAATTTGTTGAAGTTTCTGCCTGCGATAAGATACGTTTTTATCTACATCTTGTCGGTCAAAAATCTTCATCCCTTGTTTTTCTACAACGTCAGAAATGTCTTCGCCATAGATTACATTTCCTTTGAAAAAACCAGTGACCATTTCAATTTCAGATTGACTTACCACTTGGCCCAAATCAGTTATTGGGCGAGGGGTTTTTTTCAACATGCTCTTGAAAAGATTTTCAATTGTTTCGTAGATGGGCCTAATGAACAGGTCGCTGCTAGGCTCTTTGGCTTTGTTTTGGTTACCTCTCGTTGCAGTAAGGAAAGCAACATCTGGTTGACTTAGGTCCAGCCAATCAAGAAGGTCTTGAGTTTTAACCTTTGGAAGTTTTTTAGACTTTGGGTTGTCTGCTTTGTATTGCCGCCGGTACTCTTCGTAATAATCCTCAAACCCCCTCCACTTAAGTTCTCTTGCAATGCTTGGGTCTTTAATTCCCATTTCATGCAATTCTTGTGCGGAGAATGAATCCTTATCGGTGCCTTGCAAGGCGCGTTCTAGTCTCGTTTTGTTTGTTGCAGTCAGTGGATTCAAAACCACAGGGCCACTCAGGCTCTGGTTTACATTTGCAGATTCATCTGCGGATGTCACGTGGATTGAGTTGTCTTGCTTCAAGAGGTCAAGGACGCCTCTAAGAAGGGTTGCTCCTTGCGCTATCTGGTCGGGGGTAAGCCCCACCTCTTTTGCAATGAACTTTTCACTACGCCTCGTATCGTCAGTCTCTTCTGAGACTATTCTGCTGCCGTCAGTAAGTTCAAGCAATGCGTCAAGGTCGCGCTGCTGCTGCGGGTTCAACTTTGCTTTGATACCCAAGGCTTCAAGGATTGCATTCAAGAACCTCATCAAAGCATTAGGTTCGATTCTCATTAACTCATTGAGGACTTCTTGATCTGTTGCAATTGCGTCAAACAAAAGATCACAAAGAACCGTAGGTGTCTCTTTTAACAGTTGTTCCTCAGAAATCTTGTAAGCCTTGAGTCCCTGCGCTTCTCTGGCTTTTTGGTTTGCGTTATACAAACTCTCGTATCTCTTGAGCAAGCGTTGTACAAGTTCAGGGGCTATATTAAAAATGGCAGCAGCAAGATTTTCAACTTCTGTTGGGTATCGCTCCTGAAAAATATGAATAGCCTCATGGTAGAGGACCATTTTTAGAGCGCGGCCATTGCCAGCACGTTTTTTGTTGATAGCAATAATGCCGCTTGTAAGTTGAAAACCAGCAGTCGCTTGATTTGTATCGAAGAACAAAATCGTAATGTTTCTTGCTTCGGCGTACTGGCTCGCTTCGACTTGGTCTGGATTGTTTGGATCTGGCTCTAAAGAAAATCCGTTATCAGGTCGCCCCGTCATATTGATGACCGCAGTGACGTTTCTAACAATTTCAATCTCGGCACGGATTACTTCGTCGTCTAAATCTATGTCTTCCAATTGCTGTGGTTTATTTGCAATTGGTGCCGCTTGCAGACCTAAATTAGACAGCACGTCAACGTGAGACTGCCCAACCCCAAGTCTTCTGAGTTGTTCATTCAGGAGGTTGATTCTCTCATGCAACTCTCTTTTACTATTTGTAATACCCTTGTTAGTTGCAACTGGCGCGGGTTCTGGGTCTGGATCCGCAACAGGCTCTACGGCAACGGGACCTCTTTGTGGCGTGTCTGGGGTGTCACTTGGATTGCTGGTATCTACAACTTGTGTTCCTTCGTTTTTGAAGGTTTGTGATGTAGACACAACTGTTGCCGTTTTGCTTCCCGGTTCGGCTGTAGCTTGTTGCGCAGGGATGTCCTTGACTGCAATTTGCAATGCCGTGAGGAAGCGATACCTATTTCTAAGGTTGTTTTGCCGGATGTTTTTTCTGTTAAACAGAATCTCCATCATCCTGCGGCTAATTGAAGCTGTGTTTGCAAGCCTCTCTGCGTCTTCGGGGTAGTCCTGTACAAACTTTTCAATTGCTTCAGTTTTGACAGTTTCATCTGCGCTAAAAATTTGGTCTGGATTGATAGCGCCTCGTGTGTTTTCAGACTGCGCCATTTGTTCAGCGGCTTGCTCGTCTTCTTCTTCTAGCTTTCGTGTGTCTACTGGTCTTGGCCTGATGCTTGCAAGTGTTTCAATGGTTGCTTCTTCGTTAGAAAGATTGTGCCTTCTCTGGAAGATTGTCTTAGCCAAGGCAGGAGACACTTCTTCCTGTTCGTAGGTGACACCAGACTTACCTTGGCCATCAATGGTTACAGATTTGTCGCCGTTTGTAAGAAACACATCTGCAAGTGCCTCGTCACTTACCTCTGACAACAACCCCTCTACATCGTCTGCAAGGTTCAGTGTGTCAATGTGTGCGTCTAGAGCGTCCTGCCTAAGCTCCATTGTTCGCCTATTGATCCTATCGAGAAGCTGCTGTTCGGTAGCGGGTCCATCAAAAGCACCAGCCGCACCGGTAACGCCGCCAAGGGTGCCTGCCACTGTTGCAAGCAAGAGAAGGCTTTCAATCTCTGCTTTGTCTCCTCGGTAAAGCCTTTCGACCCCAGTTTCTTCACCTCTCACATAGCCATTGGTGATCAGATTGGTTCCGTATTCTTCGATCACCTCGGTGGTAATCTCGGCAGCGCCACTCTTGATCAAGTGCACTGCAACTCTGGTGCCCACTGCTCTAGTGAAGTAATCCTTAAAAGCATCAGGTAGCACTTTTTGCATCTGGGTCTTGCCAGCTACAAATTCGGTAGTCAGCGTAACAACCGCAGCGGTTACGCCTTCAACAGCAGCGATAGATGTTGCTTCTTCTGCTGTTGCGCCATTTTCCATATGCACCTGAACGGCCTGCACATACTGGTCACCTGCAACTTCGTTAGAGTTAAGAATTGCCATTGGCAACGCTCTAGCGATCTTTTGCTTGGCGAGTTCATTGGCTATTGCTTTTTTGGTCTTATTCTTTAGAGCCTCTACTGCAACCTTTGAACTGCCGCCCGATGCAAACGCGGCAGCTAGGTCCAAGGCAAGTGATGGAATTTCTCTAGTCATTTCCACCATTGCATTGGTTGCAAATGTGTTCTCGTCTACGTTTTGCAAATTGATGGCAGCGACATCCAAGTCTTCTGTGCCATTCAATCGCATCGCTGTTTGCAACATGTAGTTCTGATCTAGAATCACGCCATTAGGATCAACTAGCTGGGACACCAAAGCAGAAGAACCCGCCGTGAACCTGCCAATGTCCTGTATCCCGTTTACAAAAGCTGCGCCAAGTTTTTCTCCAAGTCCTTGTTGATCTACAGAAAGTGCCTGAAGAACTCTATCTGTTGTGCCGGGTGAAAACCTTGCCTCTGCATAAGGGAGAACCGTCACCTCTTTGCTACCAAGGCCAGCCTCTTTGTACTCAGACCGCTTAATCATTGCCTCTCGGCGTTTCTTGGCTTCACGCACGGCAGTTTCTGCGTACTCCTGAGCCTTAGCCTCGCCGGGTCCAGATTCAGGTAGAAGGCCGAGGATCAACTCACCCCAGAAGCCAGCCGCGTTTGTGGCATAGCCGGAGAAATTACCTTCGGTAAGGTCTGAAAATGCGTCTACAAACCTTTCCCCACTGCGACTCAGAACCTCGCCCATAGAAGGAGCGGTCCTATAACCTTCGGCACCAGCTTCTTGGTCTTCGTAGACTTGACCGTATCTACCCTCAACGCCTTCTGTAACACGCTTCTCTTCAGCAACCCGTTGCTCTAAGCGTTCATTTGCAGTTGGCTCGTCGTTTTGTTTTTCGACCTTTGGAAAGGAGGTCGGCATAGGAGCAGGTTCAGCGGGTACGGGTTTATCTCTCCCCATGCCCTTCATGAGCTTGTCTCTCTGTTTCTCTACAAGCAGCCTGTAGTGAGCTGTATTTGACGGAATGTCAGGATGTCGCCGTTTGACCGTCTCATTGGCCGCCTCAAGGGCTCGACGCTTGTCGTCCATGTAGTCACGGTCAGAAATTTGAAGGCTTCTAACGACCTCTGGGACGATCTCAGGCATTGCGAAATCTTCGTCTACCTTCGGAGGTTCCAAGTCCTTAATAGGAGACTCCGGTTCAGAACCAATGGGCTCATCCGGTGTTTCCGGAATTCCGGAATCAGGCGTTGTGTCAGGTTCTGGTGTGCTGTAAAAGCTGTCAAAGAAATCTGTGTCTTCTTGCATCTTCGCAATGTTCCTGCGGTATGTGTTTATCGAGTTGCATATCCAGCTCTAACTAGGACTCTTCTAAGGACGTTCATCTTGTCCTCTTGTGTCTCCAGTAGGCCGGGGAATGCGTTATCTGTCATTCGTTCAAGTTCTTCAAATTGTGCACGTGTGGGCCTGTCGCCATTTGCCACCCCTTGCGGGAATACGGGCACAATGACTTTACCAGCTACGGGGTTGTAGTAAGCGTTACCCAGCAATCCCTGTGATCTTTCTAGATCCGTGTTGTCATCAAGAATGGGCACAGGCATCCCATAAAAATCACTTTCTGGGCTTTGTATTACATACGCATCAAACGTGTTGCCGTAATCATCTTCCAGCAAAACGTTTCCATCCTCAAACACTGTGTCAAAAGAATTTTGTGTGTTGTAATAAGGTGCGCGTTCTGCGTTTTGCTTAATGCTTTCTTGCTTTGCAACTTGTTGCGCACGCCTTGTTGCCGCAATCCTATCTTGCATCATGCGTTGTATTTGTTTTTCGCCCTCTGGTGTATCTGCTAGAGGCATGGGGCTACTGAGAGTTCCTAGTATTGGATTTTGTGCAATAAAGGCAGGTGGGTAATCGTTACTTAAAATTTGCTCTCTAGTAAGAGTGGTGTCTTCCATTGCCCTCAACATGTTTTTTTCACGTTGCGCAAGCATCTCTTTGTATTCTTTTTCAGCACCGAAATACGCCCTCTGTGTTTCTTCAACGAGTTCAGATTGGCTTTTGTTGTGTTCTTTCAAAGCAATATCCGCAGGCACGGATGGCCCTGAAGTTTTTTGGCCCAAAGTGTTTGATCCGGGGTCAATATAAAACGTGCCCTTGGGCAACAAATCAACTTGCCGCTTGTTTCTAGGTGCTGCGTACATTTTCCCATTGCGGATAGTTGTTCCTACTGAGGCACCCGGTGCGCCTGAAACGCGCATTCTTACTTCGTTGCCCTCCGTATATGGAATGAGGGATCCCTTGTTATTGTCAAAACTGGCTGGTCCAACAAGTTCGCTTTGTGATTCCGGTGCACCAGTCGGGTCTGACAACATGTCTTCAATGACTTGACCCGCAATTTGTCGCTTGTTGTATTCATCTACAACGGCTGCTTCAAACTCTTCATCAGTAAACTCTTCGCCACCTTCGCGTCTTTGTTTTTCAGATCTTGTCCGCACCGCTGTAACAACGCTTGCAATGTCAGACTTGTGTGCATTTGCATTGCGACGAGCTTCTGCCTGCTGTTCTCTTCTAACTCGTTCTGCTTCGTCTTGGTCTTGCTCCAAAACTTGCATACCGATGTCGCCAAACTGAACAGAGTCCCTCAGCAATCCAGACATGGTTCTAGCCGCATTTGCCTTAGCTTGCTTTAGCTCAGAGCTAGTAAACTGGCTCATGTATTGTTGGTCGTTGCCTAAGCGGTCGTAAAGTGTCTTGGCTTCGTTGTAATTAGATGCCCACCTTTTCGCTTGCGGGGAATTAATTTTTGCAATGTCGTCCGCTGTGTTTTGAAAAACATCCTGCGCACTACTGAAAGAGGATCCTCCAGTAATCAAACGGCTTATTTCAGCGCCACTGGGCATCATGTTGATGTCAGTAGTAAGCACTGGTTTTTGGGGGTTACTGCCTTGGCCGGTATGTACAGTGCCATATCCAGAAACTTGGATTTGGTTGTAGGCTTGACTGCTTGTGTCTGGTGCTTGTGTCCCAGACCTTTCCCTCTGGCGCTGTAGCCTTCGGTCGGCGTAACCCCGATTCCGTTCATCAATTCTTCGTTGGACTTCGTCTTGTTTTGCAATCTGTTCGGGTAGTTGCCCAGCTTTACGAGCCTCTACTCTTTGCTTGTACTCAGCGTCATTTGCGGCAGCTCCGCGTTCTGTGCCAAACTGGCCTTGCTCTTGCGCCTCTTTCGCCTTTTTTGCCTTCTTGTCAGCAAAACCTTGGTCGATGAGGTCTTGAGTAAACTGCACAAATTCTCGAGTTTGTTTTAAATTTTCTGACTCTCTAAACTCGTTTGGCCCCATCCCAATGCCTTCGTCACGAGGTGAGTCAACCGCAAGTCCCCCGTATTCCGGACCTAGATCATAAATTCCGTCTACGGCGTTTTGGCGAGGTCCGGGGTCGAGAGGGTCTTGGGCAGCAATCAACCCTAACCGCCTTTGTCTTTGTATTTCTTCTTCACCCAACGGCAAATTTTCGCGCCGTTTTGCTTCTTCTTCTCGCAGCCTGCGCTTCTCTTCGTCGTAACTTTCTTCTACGTAGACCATCGTTTACCCAATCAGGTTGTCGTTAATTCTGTTTGTTCCAGCAACAGGGAGGTTGAGGTTCATCTGGCAAGTGCCAAAGCATTGATCGAAGAAGTTTTGCATCTCACCTGCGAGGTTGTTTGCAACTGCAAGCGTGAGTCTGTCTTGGTTACGAAAGTCAGCAGAGCCTCGAACAATCAAGACAGATGGCCCACCCGGATACAACTGCACTGCCTCTGCAAGAACAAGCTCATCCATAATCAATGTCTTGTTGTCTGTCAGTGCAGTTGTAAACTCGACAGTAAACCGTGAGTCATTGGTAATTGAGTCAGCGTCAGTCTGCCAGACACCCGTGACTCTTTCCCATGTTGCTGCAAGGTTGTCGCTGCTCAGGTCGTGTGAAGTAGTCGCCGTAGTAATTGCATTGTACGAAGCGTCAGTAAGGGAGAACTTGAGGACACCACCAGAGATAGTCCCTGAGTCTGCGTGTGCGCGGATGTTCACTGAGAAGATGTAAGTTCGCAGAGGCTTTACTCGCCCCATCGTCCCCTTGGCTGTACCAAACTGCTGGTAAATCCTGTGTTTCTCATTGCCATCACCATTGAAGGCAATGCCATATGTCCCGTCCGGGCTAAAGTTCACAGCCATACGTTCGATAGGGTTGCTGCTGTCAGGTGCGCCACCTTGGCTAAACGATCCACTGGCTCTACTACTGTCTGCTGTCCAGTTTGGAAAAGTAGCAGCAGCAGTAGTATTATCAAACCCACTGTTTGAAAGAATGTTTGTGCCTGTTTTTGTTTTTTGTGGGGTGGTTGTGCCTGCTGAAGTCACTGTTATGCGCGTTGACGAAGAACTGCCCTGTGGGTATTCATAGTTTCTAGGACTAACGGCCTTCTTGCCTAGTGCAACAAAAACTTCATTGCCCGCCTGCCTGCCATTAGATTCATCTGATACGCACTCTACGCGAAGTGTTTCGACCTTTGCGTTTTGGTGGTTCTTTTGCGCAGAAGTGCCGAGTTGATTCATTGGCATAAGCGCCGTTGCAATCATGACACCAGCGTTAGTTGTTTTAGAAATCTCGGCAACAGTGGTACTAACCGTGCTGTCATCAACGTGAACTGTCTGGGTAACACTACTACCTCCAACGGTTTTAGTTGAAGTAGTGCGCATATCTTCAATTAACAACTTAAGAGCAGCTTGCGTGCTTGCGGGTTGCAAGTCGAGGCCATCGCCAACAGCTTCAATAAGAACCCTATGTGCTGCTGTATCAATTAAGCTGTCGAATGTATTGAAAAAACCATCAAACGTTTCACGGTTACTTGTAAGTCCAGAAACTTGCCATGCCGTGGCATCAGTGAATGTCGCTGAAATGTCATCAGTTTCGGTTCTGATAGTAGACTTAAAAGTGTTAAGGACTTTTTTCAGTTGGAATATCTTACCCAACCGTGTAAACAGGCCCCCAGTACCGTCATATGTAATAGCCATTTATGTTCCCAACACAGTTAGCATGATTTGACCTGCGCCATTTGAATCGGTTTCTACTTCCAAAGTGTAATCAGAAAAAGACAACTCAATGTCTTCTATTTTAAACACCTCTGTAGTTCCAGCGGCAACAGTAGAGTGATATATCTTGTAGTTTGATTTGGTTGAATCTGGTCTTTTGTTCGGAATTGCAAACAGTTCAACTAAAGCGTTTGAACCCCCTGCGTGCGCAAAAATAAAACAACCAATGTTTTGGTCTGGGCCTAAGCCAATTTGCAAAACGCCATTAGCCAGAAGTCTTTGGCTTACTATTTTTTGAATCATATGGAAGTACCTTGTTTAGCAACTGCCTTCTTTTTTGACATGGCTTGCAAGGTTTTATCCCTACAGCTTTAGTAACCTTCGCAACGGTGTCGCCAAAACCACGGCTCTCTCCCTCGAAACTCGTGCACTCTGAGCATTGAGACCAAGAAGGAGTGCCGCCAAATAGCTTCAACTTGCAATTAAAAGACACTCCTGTCTCTGTATTAATCGGCTCTGAGCTATGTTTACACTGGATTGATGTTGACATTTCTATGTGCTCATGTTGGCTTGAAAAATTAACCCACCGGCCCCGATAAACTCTCCGCAAGTGTATTCATTGGTAGGGCTACCGTCAGACAGTGGGGCTGACAGGACCCATTGGTTCTGTGGGTATGAAGTTACAGATGTACCTACTCTTGTGTTTTGCAGAGCCGTGGGGTGTGGCCTGTAATATAATTGACCGGGTAAATTTGCAGGGGTGTATCCCCCCCAGCACGGCCCAAATACCTGTTCACCAATTTGTGTTGCTGGCCCACACCGCCCGTACCCACCGTAATCGTAACTGTTGTCTCCGCCGCCCGGATCAAACGCCGCAGCAATACGATTCGTTACACTGTTGTGACTGAGTGTGTAATCAAAGATTGGGGGACTTACAATGCCTCCATCTGCATCTAAAGAGTAGAACACAGCCCTCATAGTTGTAGATGAGCCATTTTGCGAATGAATTCCATACCAGCGGCCTTGAATTGTCTCTTCCGGTACAACCTGACCCCTTGCCCAAGTCGGAGTAAATACCGGTGGTGTTTGGCAGCAAGGTGCTGGTGCAGTATCGGTCCAATCGCCGGTTCCGTTGTTGCCTGCTGTCCAACGAAAATACGATTTTGTGAATGGACCATCTACTGTGTAGTAGGCATAACCTTCTTGAGTACCATCGTCCCACTCACAAACATATCTTTCTCCTGTAAAACTTGCATTCCATTCGCCAAAATAAGACGCTCTTGGCCCAGAAGCCAGAACCTTAAACCCCTTGCAATCGTCAGAAAAAAGTTCTGGGTCTGGGTAACATTCTGGGCAAAGTTGGCTTTGGGAGCAGACTGGCTGTGGTGGCGGTGCTGCAAAACCAAAACCACCAGTATTGAAACTGGCACCGCACCCATCAGAAGCACAGCAAATATTAGACCCGACACCCGGCAGGGTACAATTCTGAAATGTTGGTGTTCTAGTTACTGAAGTGGCGTTACTCCACTCTTGGAACGGTGATCCATTTGCGTTGCTGCAAGTTCCATAACAATAACCAGCGTCATTGTAGTGATGCGCAAGAAGGGTAGTGTAAGACCTGCAAATGTAACTAAACGAAAACGTAGGCCCAAAAGGTCCACACGGTGGGTCGTCGTCATCACAACAAGTTACACAAGTTGAACCTTCCTGCCCCGGCCCAAGGTTTATGGAAATTGCAGCCCACTCTACATATTCAACATCTTTGTTTTCTGGGCAACAATTACCTTCTACTGCTGGCTCGTCTTCGCCGCAAACGTAATCAATTACCTTGCAATCAAATTCCCAGCAAGCACTGACCCCATCAATATCTCCCACAAGAATTATTGGGCCATCATCAGTGAGAGCGCAAATGGTGTCAGGTATTTGACATACGTTGTAAACTATTGGTTTTTCTAGGCAACAGGAAGTTAATGTTGCAACTAAGACACCGCAAGGGTTTTCTCTGCAACAGAAAGCAACCTGCATAGTGTCACGTGTCATTAATAACCACCTGAAAAAACAGCACCACTACCATCATCATCGCCGTCATCGCCGTCATCGCCGTCATCTCCAACAAGGCAACCTACGCAAATTGGAATAATGTGGTGAAAGAAAAACGCAGGCAATTCTTCTGTGCCTAAAGAATCTCCAGCTAGGCCGGGTTCTTCTTTTTCCTGTTCAGGTCCTGCTGGTTCGTATTCAAAACAAGACACGACATCGAGCAAGATAGGCTCAACTGATATCGTTGCCCCTAATGCAATCAATCCATCCGCGCACTCTGAACTCAAACCAGTGCCTACCCAAGCAGCGTCTTGAATAGGACCCGGTGTAATTTCAGCTAAATTGCAAGCGTACCCTTGGCGAGACTCACCTTCGTGTTCAGCAGAGGGCAAGCGTATAACCTCTTTTACAAGGTAAACACCTACGGTCTTTGTGGGTTGTAAAATTTTTGCAGGAAAAGCGTTTGTGCCACCACCTTCACCTGCAATGTCAGCCTTTTTAATCAAATGTTGCAAGGGCTGTAGGTACTGAGAAATTTCATGCAAGTCAGATATGACATTTTGCATGTCCCTGTTGAACTGTTCAGAAAACGGTTTAATTTTTTGCGTAAACGTTACCGCTGATGTTCGGGTCATACCAACCCCAAATCTGAAAACTGTGTCCAACTACCTCGTGGGTTGTAATCTTGCACCAAGTCTATGGTCCATTTCCCTCCGCAATATTTTGGAACCTGTTCATAAAACTGAGTAGGCGACAAACTGAATTGGTACACACCAAAGAACCTACCGTACTGACCATTGCTTGTAGTGTAAGAACCCATCTCATCCATTTGCACACCATCAAACCTGCATTGTCCGGCATCAACCGAAAGGCTGTCACCAAAGTCTACGGGTTTACTATTGAGGCCACCCACGTACCCCGCATATGTAAAAGGGTTGTTGTAGTAAGCAAAAGGAACTTGTATGCGAACAATTGGAAGTAGCATTGTTCTGCTGAAACTGTTTGGGTTTGTCTTTTTTGTGGACTGCTCTTCTGTTGGTGCTGGCGGGTCACCGCCATACGTGCCTTCGCCACCATCACCATCACTTGCATCTGGTGTTACGCAACCTTCTGAAATGATTGACCCACCCGGAAGCGCGTAGTCGTTCATGTATTCATATGGGCCATCCGTAACAGGAATTCCATCTGTGTAAACACGATGCGCCTCAAAGTCGCACCTAAGTTTCAAAACACTTCCAACAGTTGGCCCTGATCCATACGGATCAGTGATGATCCTGAAGTAAGAAAGTGTCGCAGTCCATCGGTCTCTGCCAACCTTAGTTACTTTTGTAGTTTGCAATCGCAGAGTGGTGTCTTCAGGGTGTACTAATTCACCGCCAGTGAAAACGGGGTTTCCCGCTGCGTCGAAACCACTTGCAACCCTTGCAACAAAAGACCCATCGCTTTCCCTGAATGCTTCTGAGCCTGCTCCCAATTCAATAAAAGCGAGCAATGCAGCTTTGTCACCAGTGTGATGGTACATCAGCCTGCGCACTGCCTTGTCTTTTCGGAAGTCGTTATGACCTCTCGTAAAAGAAGATCCCGGCAAGTCGTTGCCGATTTTTCTAGTAGTCATTTAAGACAAAGCCTCCGAAACAAGCTCAACTAATTCATTAACACCTGTTAAAAGCTCTTGCACAGCGTTGTTCATCTCAGCAACAGCATCGCTCACTGCTTCAATGTTGCTTGCCATATCTGCTGTCTTATCGTCATCCATTATGCGCTACCACCTTCTTCAACAAAGCTAACCGTCTCATCGCCCGCACTATAATCCCCAGTGTTGACTCTGCCAGTCAACACCCCAGACATTGTAATCTGTACGTTTTCCTGTTGCATTGACCAGTCAATGTCGAACCGCTCAAAAAACAGTTTGAATTTAAGTTTGTGAACATTGCTTCCAGCCCCAGAAGACAAACGAATTTCTACTTCAAAAATTTTAGTAGCATTTTCAACTGCTCCAGTTGCATTGTTTCCTAACCCAATTTCGTTATGTGCAACGAACCTAGTTTCTGTTAGGCCAATGGCTTTGTCAAAAGGAATAAATCCTTGCATCGCAACGTTCCCGCGCAAGTACCCAAGAGACACGTGATTGACTACATCAGCACCCGCGATGTTTCTTGAAACACCTTCACTGGCACCGCCATCAGCATCGAAGTCTTCTTCAATAACTTCAACAGCTTTAGTGTTTGTAGACATCTTAAATGAAGTCAACAGGATCTTGTAAGAAGACCCTGCCTCACCCAAAACACCGCTAGTCGTAATAATAGCATTGCCATTAGCGGCAGTCTTTGCAACTAACGGTCTTTGGAACTTAGCCATACTTCACCTAATTAGTCAGCGGCAATAATTGCCTTGAAACCAGCGGTAGTTGCGTTGCCTTCATTTACATACAAAGCTGTTCCGTTCCCACCGTCAGTCTTAAAGAAGAGTGCGCCGGTTGCATAGCCAGCAACAGAGCCGGGAACAGTTGTTCCGTACTCAAAGAGCTTGCCGCCCTGTTCGATTTCAACTTCTTTGTTCAGGTTTTCAAAAGCGTTATGTGCAGACATGGTTTTCCTTAGAGTTCATAACGGCCATTTTGGTAGACCGTTACATCGGATGTGTACAAACGAGGTCGTGTGAATCGGTGCAAACCATCAGATCTGTCACCGTTGTAACCGAGGTAATCTCCATACTCAATCGACTTCACGGCTTTATCAGCCGCAACTGCGTGTTGCAATCTTTGCAAAAAGTAATTCTTCGCTGACGAAACATCGCCAATACCAAACGACTCTGCAATGCAAACATCAAGTGCAGCGTACACAGCATCGTCGCAATAGTCCGGAATTCCGGAACCACTCGCACTAGCTGTGTTTGGGGCGGTCAGGTACTGGTATCTGAGTTGATACTCTGCGTCTGGAATCGGCCAGAGTTTGACTGTACTGTTTGAGACTGAAGCGTATTCTGGCCTACCTGAGTTTGGGATGTTGGCCTGCCGCAAGTCGTCGATGATTGTATCCGCCACGACCTTGATAGAGCCGTAACCACTATTTGGCGCGAACGTAATTGGGCCAAGGTTTCCTGCTCCAGTTGTCTGTGCGTAGTTAATGTAAACAAGTTGATAGCTTGTGCCCACTGCTATGTCAGTATCAGGAACCTCTCCTCCAACAAGTGTTAGCTGTGTCGGTGAGTCTCTTGAATCAACTTCAAACAATTGATCGTTTACTAGAACAGACGCGCTTGTAATTGAGTTAGCTGGGAAGGTTGTTCCAACACCAGTGACCGTTGTGGTTCCTGCGTCAATAGAAATTGTTCCGGTCGAATAAGGCGCTTTTGTAAAGAACATAGCACTGCCGCGATTGAACGACCAGATGTGACCAATGGTGTCACCCGGCCCCGGTGGTGCTAGGTAGAACATGCGGAAAGCTTTGTCAATTACAATATTAATCAGGGCTTCGGTGGCTGAATCTGCCGCACCATGAAACCCTAAAGCTCTCCTGCATAAAGCTTGCATATCAGCTTCTGCGACTGTCATTGTTTTTTCCTGTTCTTCTTTGCAGAAATAATACGCAAGTTGCCCTTGCTATTGTTGCGCGGGTTGCCGTCTTTGTGATCTATGTGCTTGCCGTCACCCTTGTGCACCACGCCAGCTCTTGCAGCAGCGCGTCTGTTCTTGTTGCGCAACGCACGTTCTTTTTTCATGCGTGTGCTGGAGTGATATTTTTCGTAATCTGAGTTCATTAATAAATCAGTGCAAACCTGTAGGTTCCAAAAACGCCTTGGATTTTTGGACCACTCTCATTACTACAACACAGAGACAAAACCACGTGATCAAAGAATGGGTTCAGTGGCATAATGCAAAAAGACGAATCTGCTGTATCGGTGTAAGCAGTGCCTGTTCCGTCCGTAGCATCAGGCAGGACAGTATTTGAACTGCTCATAGTTGGAACAACATAGTGTGGTCTAGTTTTTGCCACAGTGACTACACTGACATCCGCAACTCCGCCAGTTGCATAGGGTTTGTAAATTTTTCCGTCGTCTGGGTGAACAATATCCGTGCCACTAGCAGGAATTGCAAACGTGCTATCAACCCATGAAAAACTTTGAATGAAGCCAATGTTCCAAAGAATGACATTGTCATCTTCATTAGGAGTCTGCGGATCACCAATCGTCTTCATGCCGTAAACTTCAAAGCCCATTCTAGTGGCGGTGCCAGTAACATCTGAGTCAGCACTAACTCCACTTTCCGTGACAGTGGTCTCAATAAGGTCTCTCATGAGCGGTTGAATGTAGACCGCCTTTGCGCCTTGTGAATTAATAATACCGCTACGGTTGTAATCGCTGATAGAAGCATTTATCGAAGGAGAGGTTTCGCTGTTTCTTTTGAACACTCCGCCATTGCCAAAAAAAGGTGTTTGCGGTGTACTGAACGGCGCAGCATTAAATTGGCTGCCTGAATATAAAGCAGGGCCTAATTCTATTCCTGTTGCAAAAGACATATCTACTCCTTAATACAACAGCGAAATAAGCGCGTTAAATTTTTGTGAGGTACTCAGAGCTTCTGAGTCAAAAGAAAGTATGACTTCTGAGAAGAAGTCAATGCCGGGGAAAATAGTAAAGCCAGTTTCAAGGTCTGCCAGTGTCCCGTTGTCTCCTGTTGGAATATCAGAACCCGACAATGCAGGAGCCATAACAAATGGGGCCATGTCATGTTGGCCACCAGCGGTGTTGTCATGGTGTTGGAAAGTGAAGCCGCCCGGATTATCAAGAGTCCAAGACGATGTGTTATCAACATTGCCACCTGTAACTGTGGCAGCAACTGGCACACCTAGTTGAAAGACAAACTTGTCGGCGGCTGACGCTGTTGGCTGACTTGGTTCACCCTGTTGCATAACACCATAGAGTGTGAACTTTGAATCTGTACCACCACTGCCAGTAATCACTGGTCCAAGCAATGGCATGATCATAATTGCAGTTGCGTTACTGCAAGGAATTCTTGCAATAGTGCCAGCCGCAGCAGCAGCGGCCAAGGTTGCTTCGGTTTGGATTGAACCGCTTGCCCCATATAGATCTTTATCTACATGTGCAAGACCTTCACCTTGGTGTGCCCAGTGAAACCCTGTTGAATAACTCATCTGCGCTCCGTGCTAATTAGCTAGTCCGCTTTTTAGATTCAGTCCTAGTAGACGTGCGCTTCTTGGCAGCAACTCGCTTGCCTGCGCCCTTACGTTTTGCACTGGGACGCTTGTTGGAACCCTTTGCTGCTTTAGGCATGTTTACTTCTTACCCTTCTTCATTGGCTTCTTCGTGCCATTTTTCACAACCATATTTTTCTTCGGCATAGCCTTGCCCTTGCCCTTGGGTGGTCTTCCAACTTGTTTTCCGTATGTACCTTTGCCTTTTGGCATGTCTTACTTCTTTCCACAATTGCAGTCCCACTTACGCAGGGCTTTGTTGATACGACTGTCCGGATCTCTTGCTGTCTTCTCGCTTGTCAATCGGGACTTCATTCCGCACATACGTGCACAAAATGACTTTCTACGACTAGCAGACTTCTTGCTGGTCTTTGCTTTCTTTGCACTCACTGGCGGCTTCAGTGTACCGCCGGTTTGCTTTTTGTAACTTGCTCGTCCTTTAGCGTTCAGGCCACCGGATTTGTTTTGGCCTTCTTTGCGCTGCCATGCTGCTGACTTTGCCATTACTTCTTCTTCCTTCTTTTGCCGCTCGCAGTAATAGGGTATTTGATACGAGCAGGTCCAGTTTTTCTTGCAGCGGCCTTTTTCTTTTCTGCGGATGTCATTTTATCCGCAACTTTTTTCGGCCTGCAACTTGGGTAGGGCCTATTGGACCCTTTTGCAGATTTGCGGCCACAGGGTTTGCCTGTTTTGATGTCTACCCATTCTTCAGCAAACCACTTCTTAAGTCCCTTTTTTGCAGCCATCAATACTTGCCGCCGCGCTTTTTATAGGTCTTTACAAGCCAAGCGTTTGCGTAAGCCGAAGGATAAACATCAAACTTCTTTTTGGCCTCAGCCTTCACGCTGGAATACAAGGCTTTGTTTTTAGGAGTAGGGCTGGCGCTTTTCTTTGACATGTTCATTCATCCTCTTCATCGTCCTCGTCGTCGTCAACGGGGACAATCATTAAAGTATCCATAGCTATTTCAAATAAAACGCCCGAAACTTGCCATTTATCTAAATCGAACTCAGTCTGCCAGTAATTAACATGCTTCTGCAACTCTGTTTTCATTTTCTGAGCAGGCGTAATCATGGGTTCATCCTCAAAAGCTCTGCGTCCCAGCACTTCCCGTTCAAGCGAGAGGGGCGGTCCCATATGCACTCTACAACAATAATTGCAGCGCCCCACATACTTGTGTCTTTACGTTTGGCGTAATTAGGCTTAAGAGGGCCACAAGTCCCTACGTTTGCATACCAGAATGGCAGTGGCACTTTTTTTGTACGCATCGCTTGGGTGGGTTTTATTGGCCTATGTGTGTGGCCTCTTACTGTAAGGCCGTGGGGGATCCAGCCTGCGCACTGCATCATCTGCAATCCTTCTAGTTCATCACTAGACATTGAACAATCAAACCCGTGGTAGAAAAGGCATTGCCCGACTTTATAGATACCCTTGCGGGACTTCTCGTAAGGAACCCAATGCCATTGTTGAAACTCGTCACCAAAATCGGGATGGTTTCTCCAATCAACCAAGCTCCTGAGTGGCCTCGGGATCCTACGTGGATCCGCTGCAAGGATGTTGTCGTCGTGATTCCCTGTACATATCCACCTATTGCAACTACTAGGTAACACTTCTCTCAAAGACCGAAGAAGGTTTGCACCGTGCTCGTATTCATCTGAAAGACTATGCATGTCCTCGTTTGGGTGTACAGATGCAGCACTCGATTCAAACACATCCCCCAAGTGACCAAAGTGCGTCAATCCAGAAATATTAGACAGTGTGTCCAATACCCACTTCTGTGTTTCAGGAGGTGTAAATGGTGAATGAGTGCATGAAATTGCTGCTATTTTAGCCTTCTTTCGATCACTCATAATGTTGCCCCTGTTGCAAATTACTTTTTACAGCAATCCTTTTGGTTGCATTTGCACACTCTTTCCATGTCTTTTCTAAGTGACCTGACAAGTGTGTAATAAACCAAAACCCAAGAAATTAAAGGTGCTGCTGTAGTTTCAGCGATCTGTGTCAATGATTGAGGATCCATTTTTTTCCTTAACTGCCAAGCACTTTGCGAACCAAAGACATGAATTGATCTTTGAATACGACTCCACAAACAAAACTAATTGCTGCCAAGCCAAAAATTAGGGCGATGTCAATCACGGTGTTGCCTTTCTAGAAGAATTTGTTTGATCACTTTATATGTCCACGCAGCAGAGATGCAGCCAGTAAAGATTACCAGTGGATAAAAAAGATAATCATCATACTTCGCTACCATGTAATTCAAAACCGTCAAAATCAAGCCGCCAATTACTGGATACCAACCACGCGCACCCTTGGTCACGACAAGAAGAGCCATGCCAGCAAGAAGACATAAGCCGCCGATAACACTCAAGACACTTAGTGGTTGTGATTTTGCCACATCACTGGCTGCTGACAAAGCGGTATCGCTACCTGTTGGGGTAAGCATCATGGACCGGCACCCTGAAACCATGAGAAAGATCAGGGTTGGTATAGCAACTTTAATCATGCTTCGGTTAGTCCTTTTTTTGTTCAGCGAGTTTGGGATTCAAGTTGTTGCAACCTTGCCTTGAGGTCGGCAATGTTTTCATTATGCTTAGAATCGTTAGCTTCAGATAGGACTTGGGACTTGACTAGGTCTTGGGATATAGAACTCAGTTGAGTAATTTGCATCCCGTGAAATGTAATTTCTTGGTCACGGCGGCCCATTGAGAGAAATACACCAGCCGCCGCCGCTGTAATCACAATTGTCTGTACCGCTGCCCACATGTTAGGAGAGCCATTCTTGTTATGGTCCATATTTCATCACTTGCTGTACTTATTATTAAACACTGGGTGGGCTATGTGCACAAAAAGAAGAGGCCCCCTATCTACCAAATCGGCATCAAGGGGGCCCCTCTCATGGAGATATTCCAAATGTCATTCAACGGGCCAAATTTTTATACGAACTTTTTTTTGACCGTCATCGCTTTTTTGTTGGTGCACTTTCAATACCACGTGTGATGGGTCATCGTCCATGATGACAGAAAGTCCTTTTTTGAAACGGCCCTTTGGTTTTTTTAGAGCATCTATGAGCAATTTGCATGAGGCATATAAATTGTCAAGGTCCATGCCTCTTTGCCGGAAGCCCCAGAGCCTCGTTATTTCCAAATTCACCTGTCCCTCGAACACAGGGAGCGGCCTCCCATAAGCCCAAATCAGGTCTCTTGCCTTGTCAAACTCACGCATTCTGGTGCGGTAGTGCATTCGCAATAATTTATTGTGACTGACTATTTCATATGGAATCTCTACTTGCCACTCATCCACTTTGTATCAGCTCCAAAACATCTGACTTCGTTGCACCATTACGATACCACTCACGAAAATCTTTGTCTGGTGGCACGATGATTTTAACCATTGGGCAGAAGGTTTTGAGTCTGTCTTGCAACTTTCTCGCGCCATCCAAACCGGGCCCATCTTGGTCGGCAACAATAGTAACAGGCTTTTTTGCAAGGCACTCTACTAGAAGCTGAGTCCCCCCAAGGCAAGATGGTCTCCCAACCGCAGAGAACCCAAGATCCAAAGCGGCTGCTGTGTCGGTTGGCCCTTCGCAAACCAAAACACCCTTGACCTCATCATCCCAGTTGTTTGGTAGGAAAAGGCCCTGCTTGCTACCCCTGACGGCAAACTTCTTGCCTGTCCTTGTTCTAATGCGAACCCCAATAACCCTTCTTCTGTGCCTGAACATGGGGAAAGTCATACCGTTGTTTGATGACGACCAGCCTATGAACAGCCGCTTGAGAGAAGCAGGTGTAACCCCTAGTTCTCCACCTAACTCAATCAAGTTATCATCAGTCATTGCGTGTATGTTTTTCTTAGCCATCATCGCAATCACGCTGTTGTGTTCAGGTAGCTCGCTCTTCCATTCAGGATTGGTTTTCTCGTACTTGCCCGGTATCAGGACGTGGAGATACCCGCTGCCTTCTATGTATTTTTTACTACCGTCTTCTATGCGTGGGCAAATGACAGCACTATTATCTTTTGCAATCAAGCACCAATCTGTTTTCTTGCAAACAGGGCAGGGCCTATTCTTTTCTGCTCGTCCCCATTCACTCATGGCCTTCTCCAGTTGTTGGCAGCTATTTGGTCTATCAACTTGCCCGCCTGCTCGAAGGTTTGTTGGCCATCGTAACCATGCTTTCTAAGCAACTTGGCCTGCTTGTAAGTGCACTTACCCTCTTTCTTTCTGTTTATGATTTCCTTGAACAACAACCGTTGCGTGTGGTTGTCAATCTTGTTGGTGTCAATGCTATTTCTTTCGAGCAACTGTTGTTGCCCATGAGTAAGTGGCGGGGCCCCTGCGTAAATACGCGTTGGGGCTGCAATTTGTAGTACATCAAAAGGATTGTGATCTAGAGCTTTGTAACTTACTTCAGCCTTAATCGAATCACGCTTCTTTTTCTGAGCCAACTCCGCCTGAATAACCTCCTCTTCTCTCTCAGCGGCTTCAAGCATCTCAATGACATCCATTGGGGTTGACTCTTCTTGCTCAGTCTGTTCCTTGACGCGCTGGACTGCGGCCTCTGAATAATCACCGCCCAGTATGTCCGCCGCATAAATAAGCTCGTGCTTCCCAGCGTTACCAACAAAGTCAACCACCTCACAGTGCGGCTTGGAGCTTCCGAGGATAGCCTCCCTGCGGTCCTGCATTGCCTGTGACCCATCGTGAAGAGGAAGGTGGGCAATGGCTTCATACTCTGGCCTCGTGCCCCTGCCGACCATTTGGGCGTAAAGCGACCGAGAGCTGGTTGGCCGCGCCATAACTATGACTGAAACACCGGGATCATCAAAGCCTTCGACGGTGATGCCGACATTCACCAAGAACTGAAAGTTGGCTTTGGCAAAGTCAGCAACCGCCGCTGCCCGCATGTCCTTTGGTGTCTTGCCAGAAATCATTCTTGCGCAACCCGGCTTATGCCTGTTTAGGATTTCAGAGATCCTGTCGGCATGTGCAACACTACTTGCAAACACAATTGTCTTACGGTCGCCTGCAATTTCTAGTGTCGGTGTAACCACCCCGTGCAGGTTCTTTTCATACTCCATCACCTCTGCCAACTGACGCTGGTTCAAATCTCCAGCAACCTTGTTGACTCGGCTGAAATCCAATGACTCAACCCGGACAATGGTTTGTTTGATTGGCACCAACCAGCCCGCGTTTATTGCATCTTTGATTTGGTATTGATATGCCACTTCCTCAAACACTTGCCCCAATGCCTTGTTGTCAGATCTGTCTGGTGTCGCGGTCACACCCAGCAACTTGCATTTCGTGTTCTTCTGGAAGTGATTTGCCACAGACCTGTAACTGCTTGCAATTGCATGGTGGCACTCATCAATCACTAACAAGGAAAACTCAGACGGGTCGAACCTAAGAAATCTTTTGCCAAGGTAGTTTTTAGCGTTCAGTGTTTGGACGCTTGCAACAACCACCTTAGACTTCATTCCTATGAACGGTTCAAAACTCTTCTCCTCCGCCATTTCTATAGCAGGCGGCTCACCTGTCATGCTTTCAATTTTCTTGGCGGCCTGCCTGATTAACTCTTCACGATGAGCGATGACCATACACCTTTTAGATGCAAGCCTGATCGCTTCGGAAAAAACTATTGTCTTGCCACACCCAGTTGGGAGCACAATGACGGCACTGTTTTTTTGCTGCAATGTTGCAATGCAACCATTAACAGCATTCTGCTGATACTCTCGCAAACGCATAACCACCTCCATGAATGGTGTGCTATTGCTTGAAGGTATTTTTTACTTCGACTGCCGCAACAACGTTGTCAACAAGTTGCTGCCCAAGTTCGTCATATGACGGGTTCTCTTGAAGCTCAACGGCCCAGACATGTACCAGCCGCATAAGGACGGCAAGGACTTCCCTGTGCCTAGCGTCTTCAGAAGCGTCCATCGCTCTCATCAATGAAACCCACTTTGAAAGAGCTATCAGAACTACGCCGGGAGAAGTACTCTCTTCAATCGGCGTGTCAAAATACTCTTCAAGACTTGATTCCATTTTGTTCCCTTACCGAGCTAGGAAGAGAGTCCCAAACACCCTTTGGCAACCAGCCAAGATTGGCGCATGTGTCGCAACCCTTGCCCTCACAATAAGGACAATCGGCGGCAGGTTGAGCCATCCTCAAAAGACGTGCTGCATTTTTCAAATCTGACGTAAATTGATCGTGGTCGAACCAATGTCCACCGGGTTTATTTGTCACCTGTGATCTTGATTCACGAGACAGTATTTGTATTTTTGCAACGAGGTCATCAATGACCTCCTTGATTGGATACTTGGTATCCACCTTGACTGGATTGGCTGCGGGTTCTGATGCGGGTTCTGGTTCTGGGACAGAGGCAGGATCAGGTTCAGTGATGTCTAGTTGCCTGACAGCTTCCGCAACAGCCTTCGCTGTGACTTGGCCACTGCCCTCGTCGATGGCAATGTCCTTGGCCTTTTCCCAAACCTCTTCCCTTTGCGATTCTGGAACCTTCAAGAGCGGCCTTGCTTGGCTGGTTGAGGTGATCGGAATCTGTGCTGCAACGGTCGAGGCGCTGATGACTTCGTAGGCCCAAGATTTCTTGTACCCGAGGCAGCCCTCAACATACTCCTCGAACGAGTCGTGGGTTTTTTCGTATAGCTTCAGGTCACGGACGGTCTCAAGGCATTGCCCCATGTGGACCCACATCAACCTGATATTGCTCTCGCAAGTTTTGATGAACTCCGTGTGCTGTTCCAAAGATGCGTTGTCGTTTGGCTTGATGTCGTTCACCACGGGACCTCTTCCTCAACCTTTGTTTCTGTTTGCACTTCCTGTCCGGAATTCCGGACAACTGTATCAAAGCTCTTGCCTTCACTGATGCAGTTCTCTGCAAAACTTACGGCTAGTGCAATTTGACCTGCGGGCGCTGTCCCGTCGATAGGAGTTTCCATGTGCTGGAGGTACTCAACACACAAGTCCATCACGTCTTGTTGCCCTGTCCACTTCTGGACGATGGACACGAGGTTTCTCTTGTGCATATCCGCCTCATCATCGACGGGTTGTTCGGCAGGCACAGGACGCTGCGCTCTTGGTGGCTCTACAGGATCAGGGGCACCGGCCTGCTCCATCTCCTCTTGGGTGTAGATGCCACTCAGTTCGGCGGGGAAAGCCTTACGGAGCGCGAGCGCCTCTGCGCACTTGCCAAGCATGAGGTGTGGCATTTTCTTCCACATGAACCCTTGCTTTTCACCGGGGAAATACTGGTCCCACCTTGCGCTTGCTGTAAATGCGCAACGGGTTCCGGCAACAATCTTATAGACAGTGACTGAAGCGGTTCTGGGTGAGTCCTCGTTGTCATACACAGGGTCATCGTTCCCTGCGTATTTCCCGGTCCTGTCCGCAACGAGTCTGTAGCCATCAATACCTGTTGTGATATTAAGTCGCCCCTGCCTCACTTGCGGATAGATCTGGTTGGCAATCGGATTGAGATTGTATCTCTCGCATTGCCTTATAAAAACGTCAGTGTGTTCTTGATTGAGGTTGAATTTGTTTCTAACAAACTGAACCTCCTCATCACTCAACTTAAATTCATTCATTTTTATCTCCATGAATGCTTGCTGTGTCGTAGCGCGGACAAAAGGACTCGGCCTCACAGTTCGCGCAACGAACGGGTTCTGGTATCGCAGGAAAGAAACCTGCCTTGTACATTTCTACACGATTCACGAGTGCTTTGGCAACTCGCTCCTCGTTTTCTGGAAGAAAATTAACAGCACGAAGTATTGATGTTGTTGGCCTGATGTCTCCCTTTTTATAAGCAACTTGGTTTCCGTCTTTATCTTTCGCAATGGTCTTTCGTGAATATGGTTTCAGGTATGGCAAATGCAACCAAACCATCTGAGGGTTTTCGCAATCTGCAATAGATGTGAACCCAGACCAATCGGCAATTTTGAATTTGCCACGCAAGCCCATCAACCAATACATTGCAAATTGCATGTTTCTTGAAAGGTAGGCTTTTGTCGGAGCTTCCATCCGCCACTTCCAATCTATGATTAACACGCGCCCTTTTCCATAACCAAAAACGTTTGCAACATCACGGACAATAAGATCAGTGTGAGATGCAAATGAAAAACTCGATCCATCGTGCTCAAGGTCTAAACGGCATGGCGTTTCACAGCCGATCAGTTTGGTTTGCACAAAGAGGGGGCCAAGGTGTTTCACGTAAGCGCAAAGGACTTTTGCAACTTCAGACTTAATGCTTTCAATGTTCTTTTCAACGGAATCTGTAATGATCCTGCCGTCATCAGATAGAGAAGTTTGCGTGTCAGACCACCCAGCAGACACGACCTCTTCAATCAAAGAGATCACTCTTTCTTCTTCCCAAGCATGGCAATCAGTTTTGTGCAGGTAGTTTTCATGCAGAAGCTCGCAGGCAGAACCGGCGAGCATCCCACGGACGAGCGCAGTCGGAGCGTGCGGCAAGAGCTTGCCCTCCCACCGCAACTGCACTCGCCGTGGGCACCCATCGGTCAAGTCGGTAGAGTGGATCTCAGCGAAGTTATCATCAAACGTTCGCAATGTCTGTCCCTCTTTGTGTTTCCAGTTCTTGAACAATGCCGTCTATTGCGTGTTGCACGTTCATGCAGGTCTTGAGCCTTGGGTTGGCAGCGTCCGGGTCGTCAACCATTCGTCGCACCGTGTGCCTGCACACTCCAGCCCGCTTTGCAACTTCACTGTGTGAAAGTCTGTTGTTCGTCATCTTCTTTTTCATTTCTTGGAAATCGAAACACGTATTCATGTGTTCTCCTGTTGGGTTAATCTGCACCATCTTCGGTGCAAGCTTTGATGAATTGATCTCGCATCCATTCAGTCATGGACTTTGCAAGACTTCCTTCGTAGTTGTCAATCAGATCCTCCGGGTCTGTCACGCCAAACATTGACTCAACCGGAAGACCTTGTTCTTGGTAAAGCTTGACGGCTTTGACAGACGCAATCGCGGTGAGCAGTTCGATGTTTCTCCAAGCTCCAAGCATTGGGTTGTCAGGGCTCCACTCGTCGTTCGCGGCAAGCTCCCAAGGGAACTTCTCGAAGTCTGTCCATCCCTCGAAATAGCAGAGTGTCCTGAACGTCATCTGCCCCACCTGCATCAACTCCTTGACTTTCTGCGGTGCCTCGGGGTGAGCGACCAGATCAGGTTCAGCGTCCCAGTTGAAACCGAGGTCTTTGAACGCAAGCTTTGGGTTCGGTTTCGGGTTCGGGTTCGAGTAAATCATTTTGATATCTCCATGCCACTATTGGCGGTTTCATTGTACACGCACGGAAACAGAAAGTCAAACATAAAAAAGCCCCCCGGCGGTTTTGGTCTTGAGGTATCCGCCGAGGGGTATGGGTCCTGCCTTCATTTCCGTCAAGAATAAAAGCAAGGAGATGTGTCGAAACTGCGTGAAGTCAACCAACCAAGTATGCGCAGCCCACTTGAGAACGGATCAAACGTAGTAGACTGTTGTTGGGTTGGTGTCGTTTTGCATTTGCATCAAGAAGCTGGCAACCTTGCTGGAGATGTTTGTGCTTTCTCCCTCGCTGTCAGGTTTCCCAGTGAGGAACACGTCACCGACAATCGTTTGACCAGCGATCAGTGAAGCAAACGGGTTGACTGCGTAGTCTTTGAACAACCCTTCTTCATCGACCACCATATCGGTGTCTGGTGCAACGTCCCTGACAATCTCGATCAGTCCGCCGACGATGTCCTGCATCGGCTTGAGATCTGCCTCGATCTCCTTGATTTCGATCTTGCCGGTTTGTCGGATGATGCCGACTGTGAGTTTTCTCTTTGAATCTTCCATGAGTGAATCCTTCTGCCTGATCGGCTTTGGTTTTCTGTACGTATAATCACACTGTCAAGTCTTCCTGTCAACCCCGTCTGGTTGAAATCTCAGGATTGGTCAACTTTTTTTCTTCGTCTTCCCCCACAAGATACGCGGTCTTGCGCAGGTTTTCGGTGGTCACGTTTCCATTGGTTGTGAGCAGTTCAAGAACCTCTCGAATTGCTGCCACCACGTTTTCAATCGTAAGTCTGGACATCATTTTTTCCTTTTCTTGAATCCGGGTCTTTGTTTCGGTGCGCGGGACTTGGTTCGGTTTTTGGGTGGGCGGTGGCAAGTCAACGCCTGCCGCCTGACCCCTTCATCCCTTTTTCCTTTGTTAGTCATCAACATGTGAATCTCCATTCTGTTTGTCAGAGGCCGCAAGCCTCTTCTTCCATGCACTCTATTGCGATTTCCCGAAAATGCTTGATCATGATTCTGCCGAGGTCGTTGTAGAAAATCTCTTTCGGTGCGTCTCCAACCTGTTCGACCCACTCGTCAATGATCTCCACTTCTGTCTCGACCTTGTTTCCCCTGTGAGTGTCAACGTCAAACTCCTCGACGATTGCATTGAAGCACACCCTGAACCTCTGGACCTCGTGCACGATGTCGCCATCGTGGTTGAGGTCCAAAGTGACTTCGTACTCTCGCGTCAAATTCTCATTCATCGTGATCCTCCTTCTGTGTGAGGCCAAGCTGCTCGGCAATGTCTCCGACCGTCACATCCAGCTCGGTTGCAAGTTCAAGCATTCTCTGACCCACCTTCGAGTCTCTCTCGGTTCCATTCTTGAGGTCGTCCCCGCAGTACAGAAGGGCCTCCCGAATGATTGAGATGTCCTCACTCAGTGTGCAGGCGAGGAGTTTGAAGAGCGCGGCATTGTTCGACATCTGTGTCTCCGTTCTGGCGATTTGTTCGCCGTTGGTGTCAAGTCATTGTACCAGGGTCTGGTCACGTGTCAAGCGGGCGGATGATTTCTTTGGCGAAGAAGTCAGCGATGACCACCTGCGCCCCCGGATGCAGAAACGACTCCGGGTACTTCAATGCCATCGGGATGCCCATGTCCCGAAGCTTCAGGGTCAGATCGAAGAACCCGGCGAGTGACTGCATGCCTGTGCTTCCCTGCCGTGTGGCCTCGGGCGTGTAGTCTCCATTCTGCCCGAAGACCTCAGCCATCCAGTGTGGCGTTCTCTGGTGAAACGTCTGTGTGCGCTCGACGTGGTACATCGCCGTCTGCACGTTGATCTCGACCCGTTGCGGATACTCCGTTTTCTGGGTGCTGCAACTCACGGAAGGGACCACCAAAGTCAGGGGCGCAGTTTGCAACTCCACTGAGTTATCATCAATCTTCATTTCTTCAGCCACGTTGCACCTCGCCTTTCATCACACGTTGCGCTGTCCAAGTCATCTCTTGCACCAATCGGATGGCATCGAAATACTCAAGGGGCTCGGTGTCCCAGTCCATCTCTTCGCCGTCATCATCCCAGAACTCAAGGGTGAACTTGGTGTCGATGGCAAGGCGTGCGAATGCTGAGGTTGCAATTCTGTCGTACCCAACCAACTCGTTGTATTCATGAATTGATTTTCTAAGGTTCAAAGATCGTTGCAAGTTCGTAGTCATTTGCATCTCCGTTCTGCGCGTTGTTTGGGAGCCGCGCCCCTCCGGGTTGGTGTCAGTCGATCTCTGGGAAAACGCTCTTGATGGAATCGTAGACCGCATCCGGTTCGAGGAATTGCAACGTGGCCTTGCCACCTGTGCCGGGTGTGGTCACCCAGCCGACCTCGAACAGGCGGCTTTCAATGTGGTGCCCGATCCAGAGCTTGTTGTAGGTTCGGTACGTGGCGAGGTCTGAGTCGTGGGCCCTTCGTTCAACGTCATCAAAGCTTTGCATTTGTATCTCCGTTCTGGCGATTTGTTCGCCGTTGGTGTGACACCATTATATCACAAGTGTCAAGTCTTGTCAAGTTGTTAATTAGTTGCAGAGGAATGTCGCGTCGCGGCCTGCCATGCTGATGACGATGCCATACTCTGAAGCGTTGAACATGAAAGGCGAGGCGATGGCGTTGACCGACTTCTCGCTGATCCATTTGTTGACCTCGGCGAGCCTTGCTTGCATCGCCTCTCTGCTGTCGAATCTCGTGAACCGGCTCTCGATGTTCGTAGTGGTCACCAAGTTAATGCCGAGAGGTGTTGTATTGGTTTGGTTGGTCATGTTGTTTTCCAGTTCTGCGCGTTGGTGGAGACGCACCCCTCCGGGTTGGTGTCAATCAGTCAGAGTGAGTTATCATCAAGCGTCATCGGGCATCATCATGAGCAGGGTCACGTGGGTGATGATCTTGCGCCACGTGCCGGGATGCTCCGCCTCGACCGTTTGCAAGATATCCTTGATCAGTAGCATGCTCGCCTCCGCCGTGTCCTCGAATGCCA
>Ga0209337_1000238_pt1 | contig 43570 bp, 54 predicted proteins | sample LinPmetageLP53_FD_184044 | JGI IMG/M metagenome (GOLD analysis project Ga0209337, IMG submission 184044) | Marine viral communities from the Pacific Ocean - LP-53 (SPAdes) (version 2) | ecosystem: Environmental > Aquatic > Marine > Oceanic | place: Pacific Ocean | collected 2010-02-08
TTTCTGTATTGTTATTGAACATAGCACCTACAGTGTCTTGTATTACTTCTGTTAAATCTATATTAGCAGTACCATCGAATGATACTCCATGAATTGTTCTTGCTGTGGCTAATGCTGTAGCAGTAGGAGCTAAGAATCCTGATGCTGTAGTAATAGTAACATTAGCAGTACCATTATCAAATTTTAGGACGCCATCTTCCACAAACACTAGTTTAGTGTAGACGTCTTTAATTAAATTAGGTTTGCTTAAACTACCGCCCATTATGAATTTATCTCTATGTTAGTGTAATTAGGATTACCTGGTTGATCTTTATCTATAAAACTTGCATCGCTTGGTATACCTGTATCAGTGTAAGAAGGATTGCTAGGTAAATTTATATCTGTAAAACTTGCATTGCTTGGTATAGAAGTATCTATAAAATTAGCATCAGATGGTATGTCAGTATTATTATAATTAGCTGATAAATTATCACCAAATGATACATCCAAAGAATTAAACGAAACGTTAACTCCTTCTATTGGTTCTAAACCAAAGTGTCCTTTTAACCAAGTATTAGCCACGATTAAAAGCTATGTTGTTTAATTGTAGTTGCACCTGAAACCCTACCTCTGCTCTTAAAGGTTTTACCTTCTTTTACTCCTCTTTCAAATTTATTTTCAAAATATAAAGCTTTTGCTATTTCATCTGGGTTTTGTTCATACCCTAACTGTATAGCTTTATCTACTATATATTGATGAAACTGACTAGGTAACTCACTTTGTTCTGTCATACTACTTTGTGCAGAATCTAATGTATTAAAATGATCTGCTTTTTTATGATAAAATAAAGTAACTGTTTTTACTTCACTAGAAGATGTAAATTGTTTTGATTCTTCTTGCATTGGATCATATAAAGCAATTCCAATAGAATCACGTTCTATCCACCAAACATCTTGTTTAGAAGTTCTGTCATATACTGAATTATAATTAGGCATCTAACATCTCCACTTTCTTAATGATTTATTAATTCTAGAATTAGGGTCATTCTGTTTCTTTACTCCAGTTAATTTTCTTTTCATACCTCTCATACGAGCACAAAATGATTTTTTTCTAGACTTTGCTTTACCCTTAGGTTTTTTAGAAGTTACGGGAGCTGCTAACTTACTACCTGGGTTATTCTTTTTATAAGAAGCTCTGCCTTTAGCATTCAATCCCCCGCTTGGATTTTTACCTTCTTTTCTTTGCCACGCTGCTGACTTAGCCATTACTTTTTACCTTTTTTTACAATCTTTTTAATTTTTCCATTATGAGTTCTAGCAAATTTATGTTTTTTAGTTTCTCTAATTAAAGTTCCACTATAGCGTTTACTACCCCACATCCAACTTACTTTAGCCATTATGTTAAGTCTCTATATACTGGTCTACCAGTTAATCGTTTAATTTGCTTAGTATTGCCATCACTATCTACCATATCTACTGATTTAATTTCTAATATACTTTCTTTTAATCCATAATATCTTTGATTTACAACTGTACTAAATTGGGTTGCTTCATCTAACATTAATGTTCTAGAACAAAATTCATCAGATGAAGTGTTAAGTAAATGAATAATTTCATTAGTTCCTAAATCTGGATGATGCTTTTTAACTTGTTCAATCATCTGTTGAAGTTTCATCTTGTTCCTCCATGCTTGGCATTAATATGTAATAACTTAAGAATTCCTGTAAATCTCTTTGCACTATTTGATATTGCTGTGCATACCAATTATAATCCGTTGTAAGTTTTTGTAATTTAGCAGTAAAGTTTTGTACTTCTTTTGCTATTTGTTGACCATAAGATTCTACTTCAGCTTGATAATTTTGTATTTCCATTGCTTCTTTTTGTGAGCTTACACCAGCTTGTTCAATTTTTTGTTGTAAGTCTGCTTGATATATAGAAAGTTCTTTTTGAAATTCATTTAATTCATCTTGTATATCATTGCTATGTTTTTGTAATTCTGTATTTCTTATAGTATTAAATAAACCTAATTCTTTTTCTAAATTTGCTTCATACTGTTGAACTTCGTCATTTACTTGAGCTTGATATGTTTGCACTCTAGCACTATAGTCTGATACTAAGTCTCTATTATTAGCCATTATAGCTTCCATATCTTTAGCTCTATTTTCTAAACTTAGTTGTAAATCTTTTTGTTTATTTGCTACAGCAACTTCAGTTGTTTGTTGTGCAGTTTGTTGTGCATCTGCTGCTGCTATTTGTGCATTAGTTATAGCTACTTGCAAATCTGTATTATGTTTAGCTAATTCAGCTTGTATATTTGCTTCGTAAATTGCGTTACTTTTATTAAAACTATTTAATTTGTTTTGTATATCCAATTGATAATCTTGTAATTGTTGTGCTTGTTTCTCTAATGCTACTGCTGCCATTTCTGGATCTTCGTCTAATATAAAATCATCTACTCCAGTACTTCCAGCTCCGTAATCTACCGATGAACTTGATTCAGTATATGTAGGATTGCTACCACTAATATCAGGTTTTGATGGAGGAGAAGAAACAGTAACATCTCCCACTGCAGCTGCACTAGCGTCTCCAGCCTCTGGATCTACATAAGTAACAGTACCTAATGATATTGCAGAAGGAGCACTTGCTTGTATATTTAATGCATTTATATTTGGAGCTGATGTTAAAGACAATGATGTTTTGCTATAAGCAGGTGCACTTCCTAAAGAACCTACAGTAACAGTAGCTACTGACGCAGAACTTGGTGTGCTTGGTATAGTCATATCAGCTGGTAATGATGCATTTTTACTACTTAAAAATTTTCTTAATAATTCCTTAGATGCATATAAAACAATACCTCTTTCTAATTCTTCGGGAAAGTTTGTTATACTGCTATCTGTTACTGCAACACTACTATCTGGTTGTATTTTTTTAACTATAGCTGTTTGTGATGATGTAGGTGTTGGTATAACATTCAATGCATCATTTTCAATATAATATTTAGGATCAAATTTACTTGTGTAATATATACTGTTAACATCTGTGTAGTCCGCAGAATCATCTGATGCAATTTCAGTTGCTTTTCTATTACGTGCTCCATCTCCTCTTACAACACTATGTATATGTAATATAGCATTCATTGCCAATGTAGGACTAGAATTATTTAAAGTAGAAGAAGATGTTAATCTTTCTGCCATATCAGGGTCTCGCATAACATATTTAGTTATATATTTAACTCCATCTACCAAATAAATACCAGCTTGTGCTGTGTAATCAGGACTATCTATATCGCCTACTATTGCTTCTATCTCTGTTTTAAAACTCATTTATCTTTTCTTTCTTTTTAGTCTTCTTAATCTTGCATTTCCAGTTACTCTGTTTTTAGCTGCTCTAGCTCCTTGATACAAAGAAGCAGCTCCTACAACCTGAACTCCATAAGCACTATTCATACTATTTTTACCTACAGCTTTTGCTACTTTAGCACCTGCTAAATTTGCTTTACCCATAAGAGTAGGCTTAGTACCTATTTGAGTAGTTTTTTTAATTGAACCGTATTTTTTGCTAGGACTTTTTGCTTTAGAAATTTTTCCAGTTTTAGTTTTATATAAAGTTTTAGTTTCAAAAACTGGTTTCTTTTTTGCAAATGTTCCACCTACTTTTTTACTTTTAATCATTTTATTGCTTAAATTTTTAGCTGCTTTCATAACGGCTTTTTTACCCGTTTTTCTTAAAACATATGATCCTGCTATTTTTGCTGCTGCAAATAATGCTGGTATTGCCATAATATCCCCCTTTAAATGGGGGAGTATATTTCAACTCCCCCGATTAACTTAACTAAATTGCAACACAGTATGTGTTTCTGGTAATTGAATTTCTAGACCTGCTTCTGTAAGAACCATGTCTTTTCTACCGTCAACGTTTCTGTTTTGTACATTAGTAATGATTTGAGTATCACGTGATACACCGTTACCCATTAAAGGACGGTATGCTACGTTATTCAAATCAATCATGATCGCTGTATTTTCATGAATACCTCTAAATAGCGGTTCCATAACAAAGTTAAGGTTACCGTAAATAGTTGATACTCTTGTTACAGCATGACCAAAGCTACCTTGAACATTTTGTACGTCTAATCCGTAAGGGTTAGAACCACCTGATGTAGTAGCTGTATGACCTAAGGCCATTGTATTACCTAAGAATGAAGAACCACCAAGTTTATTCAACCATGATAATACTTTTCTTGAAGCTAATACTAATTTCTCTCCACTGTTTCCAGATTCTGGTGAGAACACGTCTTCCATAGAATCAATAAAGTGATCGTATGTTGCTGAAGCGTAAGCAAATGTTTTAATTTTACCATAAGCTTCAGTGTAAGGTACGATACCCCATGTTCTACGTATTGGACCTGACGCACTAGAGTCGTCTGTTCCTATACCAAATAACATAGCGTGTTCAAGATCCATCTTATGTTCCATAAGTTTTTCTTGATACACTCTCATGTATTCGTTAGAAATTCCACGATATCTTGTAGCTAGAGCTGTACCAGAGAATAGAGGTACTGATGTTTTAAAAATTTGACAGTATCCTTCTCTGTTATAAAACTCGTCACTCCAACCTTCTGGGTCAGTTCCACCTTCAGCAAATGCTGAACCTACAACTTGACCTTTCATGTTGTCGTCAAAACGTAGCTTAGAACCACTTACAGGTGTTTGAAAACCTGAAGTTGCTGCATCTGCTCCGTCTGCTGTTCTAGTAGCCTTAAGTTTTAGCTTAAGGAAAGTAGCTGCTGTAATTTTAGCTTTAGCTGCATCTACTGCGTCTACTGTGTCGATCTTGTAATATGCGATTGCTGGTACGTCACTTCCGTCTGATCCGTCAGCGTCGTATTCACATTCTATTGCAACAATTTGCCCAGCAAGTAAGAATTCTGGTGCTACGTTTGTTGTTACCTCTCTACCGAATTTATCATAACCGCAATCAATGTAGAAGTTATCTCCAGTTACTACTGCAAAAGCGTCAGTACCGTAAGTACCGACTTCTTTTCCTGCTTGTAATTGGAAATTACGTCTCTGCCATTGATGTCTCTGTTCTAAGAATTTGAAGACGGGATCGTCTGTTGGTTTCTTAGCAACATTTGATAAATAGGTGAAGAAAGGTGATTGTTGGGGAGCTAATTCTGCGACTCTTTCACCGAAGTTAAAGATTCGTCTATCGACGTTAATCGATGTTCCTTGAACAGCTTCTCCTGGATTTATACTATATATGTTAGCCATCTTATTTCACTTCTCCTAGTTAAAATGGATTCTTCTTTTTAAAGTTATTTAACATAGAATCCATCATTTTGTTTTCTGATGTTTTAGATGACTGCATATTGACTCCAGCCTGTATCCCTATAGGTCTTGGTATTGACAGTTTTGACTTTTGCTGCATCATATTAGCTTGTTTACGCAAAGCATCATCATTAACCTGTGTAATCGTTTGATTACCAGCAGGTTCTTGATTTAGTTTATGTAATTTTACTAAATTGTCTAACGACATTGATTCAGGTGCTGTCATTTTTACTAAAAAGTCATTAGCTGAAGCTTGATCGTATCCATAATTACGTTGTAAGTCAGATACTAATTGAGCTTCTTGAGCTTGTTTCTTAGTCTGTTCTTCCATTGCACGTAAAGATGAAATACGTTTTTCTTCTAATGACGATGTGTAGTCTGTCATATCCTCCATGTATTCAGTTGATTTTGCTAAATACTTGGCACTTTTACTATCTGGGTCGGCTATTGCCTCGGAATGATCAAAATCAGCAGGCTTTATAGGTTTAACAGGTCTTTCTACCGTTTCCTCTTTAGCTGTATTTATTTCAGCAGTCTTAGGTGATTGAATAGCTTTCATCATTTCTGACATTTGACTTTTCAATGTTTCTACTTCTACTGTTTTTTTATCTGCTTGACTTTGCCAGTACTGAAACTGGTTTGCGTCTTCCTTTGGGTCACTAGATTGTTGAACTTCTGAAGGTTCATTGCCTAATACATTATTAGATTCTTCAGTCTGAAATGCAAAATCAGCTGAATTATCTCCAAATATATCATTAAAAATGTCTTCTTCTGGTGATTGAGCCACTGCAGTCTCTTGTGATTCAATAACCTGTTCTTGTTCTACTTCTACTGCCTGTACTTTATCTTGAATATCACTCATTGTCTTCTCCTCCTAACTCTCCTTCTTCTGCTTGTACAGCTCCGACTGAGTTTATTAGATTATTTTCAACATCGGCAAGTCGTGTTTGATACATCGTAGTTGCCGCTTCAGCTCTGTTTTTAACTTTGTCTAAACCAGAGCTAAATTTTTCTACCTCTAAACGTTTCTTAGCATGTAGCTCTTCACGTGAAGCAGTTTGTAAGTCTCCTTTGACTTTTTTCAATTCTTCTTCCATAGCCATCATTTGTTGTTGCATTTGTTTCATTTGACCAGCACGTTCTAGTACACCTTCTACGTCTACTAACTCTGATTTCTTTAACACTTCAACTTGATCAATTAATCCAGCTTGATACATTTCTTGATAAGTAGCTAACAATGCCATTCTATTTGTAGGCAGTGTAGATCCAGCTACAACTTTAATATCATATTTACCAACACCGATGTCATGGAATCTTGTTACTTGACCGTTTTCCATTTGTTTATAAAAATTAAATCTTTCTTCTTTTTCTAAACCATTAGGTTGTACCAATCTTATTACTTTTTCTTCTGTATATAGTTGCTGCATTAATGGAACAGCTACTTTTGCAACTTGATTTAAAAAGTTTTCTACATCATCTCTTCTAGATTTAATACGTCTTTGACCAAACTCGTCAACAACTAATGTTCCTCTGTATGTAGATGGTGCATTTGCAGTACTTCCTTGCATTAACTCAAAAATACCAAAGCCATATTCTAAGTCATACTTAGCATCAGCTTCGTTTTTGTACAATTCGTTGGGAAGAGGTACTGGACCTGCCACAATAGGTGCACCTAATTCGGCATCAAACTCAATAACACTGGTCCCTGCTCTTCCCCATTCTTCTTCTATCATGCGAATATCTGCTGAACCCCTAGGTATTAACAGTTTTACATTAGTGCTAGTAGAAGCATGTGCTATAATTAATGATCTAATTTTATTAATATATTCTTGTAAAGGTCTAAATATACGAACATCTGATTCTGGATATGGATTTCTGTGATGTATATTCATAATTGGAACTATAGGGTATTCCTCTGTAGGTAAAACGCGTTCATATAACAAGTTATCACCTACTGATACATGCATAGCTATACAACATTTTTCTATTTCATTTGATACAATTTTATCTAAACCGATTAATTCTTCTACTGTTGTAGGAACGATAGTAGTAGTACTACCAGGTATAGAGTCTTCGTCTTCCATCCCAGGCACTCTAATTGGATCTTGAGGTACAATATTGCCTTCTTCGTCAATTTCTGGTTCAGGTAGCTCGAAATGAAACATTGTTCCAGATTCTTCTATAATTCTAAACATTTCTTCTACAGCTTCAGGATCAGATATTATTACTTCTTCTCCAGTAATTTTATTTAATCTTATATAATAAGTACTTATATATTTTTCGTAATCATCTATTGTAAATAAAAACTCTTCTTGAGTAAAAGGTTCAAATACATTGTAATAACTGTGCATTTCTTTAGTATATCTTTCAATAAACTTTCTTTTAGTATGATAAGCTGTATCGTCATCACCTTTAAATATTTGACCTTCAGTATTTGCTAAATTAGTTGTAGGGTATTCTTCGTTATCAGATTGATGAGAAGAAGAATCTTCTATTATATCCATAAAATCTGGGTAAATTTGCATAGCTTGTTCTTCAGTTAAATGTTTTGCAACAAGAATATGTGCAGCATCCCTAGCATATACATCTTTAGAATTAGGATCTATGTACACATCTAAAGGGTTTATAGATTTCATATAAACCTCTCCTTTACCTAAATCAGCCATAGGGTCTTGATATACATTAAATACTCCCATTCCTCCTACGTAATAATCATCAACAACTTTTTTTAACTCTTCATTTCCAGAAGATTGATCCCATATCCAAGAATATAAATCTGAAAATACACTTGCTGTTTGTCTATCGGAATCTTCTCTTGCAGTAGATCGAAATTGAGGTGAATTGTATGTTAGCAAAGATTTTGCTGTTTCGACTATTGGGTGAATACGATTTACTACTATTGGTGCTTGACCACGAGATTCTAATACGTCTTTTTCTTCATTAGACCATTGAGCTCCTGCTCTAAATTCTAATGCTTCTTGAAATTTTACTGCCCATAATTCTCTGGATGATGAGTACTCTCTAAATAATTCTTGCGATAGTTCTACTTCTTCGTTTATTTCTCCGTCTTCTCCCTTAATACGACCAGGGACATAACCATAAACGTCTATAAGGTCTTTATAGTTTTGAGTTCTTGATTTCTGTGTTCTCTTTAGAATCGATTTTGACATCTACTTTTACATACCCTTCTGGTATTTTTGTATTTAGCAAGTCATTTAATTCCCTTTTAAATGTATTCAAGGTCATTATATATTTAACTAAATTTATTTGCATACAATTACTCCCCTGAAATTACGTTATTTTATCTGAGTTTGTCAAGCATTATTTACCCTAATTTCCAATTTCTTGGCTTTATTTCGTAATATTCTTCTATATCAAGGTCCATATCTGCTCCATCATGCTGTGGTTTGTAGCAATTTTTGTTAGCATAAAAGAATCCATCTAGTAAATCGTCATGTTTACCACGTGGATATAGTAGCAATTCATCTAAAAGAGGTTGCATAGATTTTCTTATATAAACATGCCCTTGTGCAAACAAAGGTTGTAAGCTTTCCAATCTATATGACTTAGATGTTCTAGGATTTTCTTTTATTTCAAGACCAGGTATAAACAATCCTTCTTCTGCTGATCGTTCTTTAATGTATTGACGTAACATTTCCTGATATCCTACAGATTCAATACGTGTTTTAGCACTTCTATACCTAACAAAGTTATCTATAATAGATTCTGCTAAGTCTAATGGTGTTGCTCTTTTTCTATAATAAGGAATAACAAACCTATTACCATCATAGTCAATAGCTAAATTAAATATAACACTAAAGTCTGCTCCTCTTTTGGTACTGGATGCAGGGTCGACTCCTGTAAATATGTTTACAGGTCTAATCTCTTCTACTTCCTCACCATTTAGGTTCGTCAGGATGAGATTCGACAACCCTTGCTCATCCGTTTCTATATATCCGTCGTAGTATTTTATATGTTCTGCTCTAAATAAATTTTCTTCATCACCTACAATTTGACATAAATACTCTCTATAGAATACGGATATACGGTTAATACTTTCTAATTCTTTTTTCTTTTGTATAAGTTTTTCTATTGGCCATACATCTGGCCACAAGGATATACCTTCTTCTATATCAGGAGAAAACGTAAGGTTAGTCCATCCTACCATATCTTTTAACGTTTCAACGAGACACCGTTCATGTTGAGGAGTACCAATAACACATATTCTACCCTTCAAAGGATCTAAGGAAGGAACACCAGATTGTAACAACCAACGGAGATTTTGCTCCATTGCCTCTGCTGTTTTAGTATTTACTTCATCTTCTGGGTCATCTAGTATAATGAGGGTAGGTCGTTGATTTCCGTGCTTGATACCACGTATCTGCTGCCCTGTACCTTTACATATAATAACGGAACCGTCTTTTAGCTCTATCTCTGCATTCGACCACTTACGTGCAGATTGCATACCCCAATAACCAAAAAAGTGTCTAAACTCTTGAGAATAGTCTAGTACATCCTTGATTGTACCTAATAGCTTAGTAGCGTGTCCCTGTGTTCTAGATACAAGTACTATTACCTTAGGACCTTTGTCAAACATTAAATGAAACAGGGGGTACACGCCAGCCACAATAGAAGACTTGGCGTGTCCACGAGGTGCAATAATATTTAATTGCGTTACATCTGGATCTAATAACTTTTTGGTTATATCGTAATGAAAGTTAGGAGAGTTAGAACTAAACATGTTAGGCATTACCATACGCCCAAATAACAACATATCTTGTTGCATCTTAAGTAATAGCTTGTTTTTATCCACGTATTACTTTTACTTTGATTTTCATATCTTTAGCTACTTCTTTCATAGTTTCTATGAATATAACTAAAGCATCCTTATCTAGAGATTTTATTTCAACTTGCTTCTTCATCTATTTCTTGTATTTTAGTAGCTTTAAGCTTTTTACGCTGTTTTTCGTAGTTATCTTGTATCTGATGAGTCATATCTATCTCTAAAGTGTCAGTAACTTGTTTTTGTTTAGGTGCCATATCTAAAAATACAGACAATTCTTTAGCTGCACGTATCATATCAGCACTACTTTCCTTAACCATAGCTACTTCTATAGCATTTTTCATAGTATCTAGCACAAAACCTTCATCAATTCCCTTCTCTGTAAGTATTTCTTTTAATTTTTCTTCAATCATCTTCTTTGCCTCTTTCGTTTTAAGTAGTCTTTTTGCAGCGATAGCGGGTTCTTTTTGGTCAGGCCTGTATGTTGACCCTATTTTATCAAGATCTGGGCTTATACCTGCCAATTTGTACGTTAAATACATATCTACTGCAAGCTGTGCCCTACCAGTTCTAGCTTCTAATTCATTATATGACTTCGTAGACACTGATGAGAAGTTATTTGACTTGTAATGTGGCTCAAATTCTAGCTTTCTGTGCTTACCAAGCCATTGACGGCCATATGGATACACCATTTCAGTATTAGTAGCATAGTCATTGCGAGCAATACACTCAGAAACATAGTTATCGTTACTAAGACCAAACTCCCCAGGACTGCATTCTTGCCAATATTTATAAGATATACCCAGTTCATCAGCTTCTACATCTGTATAAACAGGATAATTCTTGGGTTTAAAGTCATTTATCTTCAGTTTCTTTGTTATCTTTATCATCTTCTTCTGGTTTATATTTTTCTTCTAAATATTTTTGGAAATCTTCTTTATCATCTTTCATCTTCATATACTCGTCCAGGGCCCTATCGCCGTTGAAAACATGCATCCTAAGCTGTTCTAACTGAAAGACTACATTACCTAAGTCTTTAACAACTTGTTTTATCCCTGGTTTACTTTTCTTTGGTATTGCCATACTAATCCTCGTTACGTGTTATTAATGTGTTTTTATCTGATATACCCCTAGCTATCTCTAGTACGTCTATATAAGCATCATTAACTATCTTTTGCATATGTGCAAGATCTATCTTGTTAATAGTTAGCTTAAGCCTTTTTCTGTATACTCCAGTCAGCAAACCTTCTACTGATGTAAAATAGTCTTTGTTGTCCATAGTTAATAAACTATTCAATGTAACAGGGTTTCCATCTTTGTTAGTCTTATTCTTAGCACATACAATAAGATTGTACTTGTCCTTAGTTACTACTACTCTGTACTTTCCCTGAATCTTATCAAATATAATATTTTCTTTTAAAGTTGCCATTAACGTTAATCCTTTACGTAATTAATTATCTTAAATAATTAATGTATTATACTAACGTTACTATTAACGTTAATACCATACACCCTAATCTAAATCCCTATCGTCTTCTTTTAAAATTTCAAGCTCTAACGCTTCTTTAGTAACGTTAATCTCTATCTCAGCAATCATCATTTCTTTTAATTTCTGTACTGCAGGAGACTTAGCGTCTACTGGGACCTTCTCCCACTCTGATCCGTTCCACTTCTCCAGATACTCAGCTTCTGCAATTTTTTTTAAAATATCTTTAGGTAACTTAGTCATGATATAAGTTAGGTCCGATATTTAAAAAATGCAAGTAGAATGTGTGTATGGGATATATACACAATCTACTCCCGTCAATTGTTCAATTAATTTACTCAACTTCGTTGAGAATTAATTTCCAATTGGCGATGGATACGATTGCCTGATTTTAGCCTTAACTTGCGTTAAGGTAGTGAAGTAGACATAAACATTAAACATAAAAGAAAAGGAAAAACAATGTCAAAATTCAATTTAAATAAAGCGGTGCAAGATAAAGATAATGGCGTAGGATTAGCTAGTAAATCAGACACCTACATATATTCATACCTTAAAGGTGTGGAGGATTCCTCTAGAGAGATAGATAGTCCTTACACAAACATTGGTGTGGATTTAGCACAAAACAGACAAGTTCGGTTCACCTTCAATGGTGACGAATGGTCAAATCAGCGATTTGACGACTTTGTCGCTAACGAACTCTCTGCTTATAAGGTATCTCTCACAGAATCCCTTACAAGCAAAGGTTGGATTCGTGCTATCATTACCCTTGCATAGAAATGCTAAGAATGTGTCACATACAGTTTCATTGTGTGTGGCACACGCTTTTATTATAATACCATACACAAAAAACAGTGTATATAAACAACAAAAAACGACGAAAGAGGTTACAATGAGATATTATATACCACGCTATCGTGACGAACAAGCACAAATGATAGTAAACATTTTTAATAACAATGGCTATACTAAGACTATAGCACAAGTGTTAAATCAATACAGTAGTAAAACATCAAGGATCAACTTTATAAGCGGTTATCGTAACGGTTATATTCAACTAACAAAGAAAAGAGGACAACATGAGTAAATTTATGATTGAAGAAGATATAGACAAAGGACATTTAACAAACGAACAGTTAAATACCATTGAAGCAGAAGTATGTGCTAAAGAAGATATATCAAGTAATAGAGACGACATTGTAATATTAGTAGATACACGCTTTGAAAAAAGATGTATTAGAATATCAATTAGATCATAGCAATTATTTTCGATCTAATACTATGTCGTCAGTGACGGTTAGGTACTACCTCACCTAATCGTCACACAAATTTTATAATACAACTAACACAATAAAAAAAGGGAGCATATAAATGGCTAAAAATAAAACATGGGGTTTTGATGATTACGCAGACATGATATTTGGTTGCAGACGCAAAAGAATAACAGATGAGGGTCCAATACCAAAAATAATAGAGCAAGAAGTAAAAACAGGCGTATGGAATGGTGGCACTACTAACAAGAAGAAGAAGAAAAAATCATGAATTTACACGATATAATGCATGACACAGATCATTTTCAAGATAATTGGGATAATAGACATGATTATTTGTATCCATGGACTATTACATCTGAACAAGCAAGTAAATATAATGCTATAGTGCCTATTAAAAACATAGTTAAAGTATATCCATTTAGAGGATCAACATATGGATACAAACAAGAAGCATTATTCTTAAGTTTTAATGATGTGTATACTTGTTACAACGATTTCACAAGAATACATAGTGATGAGTTGATAAAAATAATAAATAGGAAGAAAAAGAACCAATTTCTTATACTTAAAAAGAGTAAAAGATACTTTTATGCCTATTTGGAGGGAAAGTAAATGGATGACAATAGTAATATTCGTCTCAGTCGCCGTAGTCGTAACCTGGCTACTGATGATGCTAAACGACTTATAAGGTTACAAAAAAAGAGGAAAAACAAAAGACTTGAAGACAAAGCAATAGACGATTATTGCGATCAATTGGCTTCACATCGTTAGTTGTTATCTTCCTTTGATAACAAGAGTAGGGCATACAATCGTCGTGTATGCCTTGCTTATAAATGGAGAAACATATGTTTTATGACATAGATCAAGATATAGTTTATTATGCTTGCTTAACGCACATGGAATTATTATGTTTGTTAATAATAGTAATAATATTATATGAATTAATTAAAAAATACCTTTGGAGGTGAACAAAAATGGACGATGAATATAGTGATAAAGACATTAATTCTATGATATTGTATTTAAGAATTAATAATTTAGCACAAATACAATACATAGATGTAGACGGTAAAGATCAAGCTACATTTTATGATTACATGTCTAATAGACATTTTAAAAGAGAACAAGTTACTGAAACATCAGTAGCTAATGGATGGAAAAGAGGATGGAAAACATGATTATTAAATATGATAAAAATAACAACCCTAAATTAGTCCCTGAAACTAAAATAGTGCATAATGATGCATGGCGTAAAGCTATGGCAATAGAGTTTAGAAAGAAATATGGTGCATGGTGGATATTTCAAGGAGTTCCGTTAAAAAATAGTAAAAAAACATGGATTGAACAATTCAGAAAGAAGGTTATACTACATGATCAGTAATAATGATTACATACTAAATGAAGTCAAAAATAGTATATACATGAGTGGTGAACAGCTAGAAGCAGATAATGTATTAACATGGAATGAAATAGGTTCTTATGTAAGTACAATGCTAATAGATGTAGAAAAACGATTAGAAGTCGGTGCAAAGAAGTATGGAGAACAAGTTCCTATATTTAAAGCAGATAACTTAGATAGAAATAATTTAAGTGAAGCAATAGAAGAAATACAAGATTGTCTTGTTTATTGTACTGCTTTAAAAATACAAACAGCCGAATTAAGAAGTTTTAATGATAAAACACCAAAACAAGTTGGAGTATCATTAAAAAAAATGAAAGAACACAAAGAAAAGATACAGAAGAATTATGTTAATGAGTATTCTCTTAACATAGCAAGTGCGATAACTTACTTACAGCATTCTTATTTCTTATTAAAGAAAGCAGAATCGATAAAAGATCATATTAATATTAATAATACAAATCCTAAGGAGGATACAACATGAGTGATTCAACTCTAACCATTAGATTGATGTGGAATACTTCTGCGTTTGCAGATACAGCATTACCATCTAATGTTACTACTATAGGACATCTTAAAGATCATTTAGGTAATGTCCCAGCTAATGCATCAGTTAATTATAACGGTGTAGTAGCAACAGACGACAGTAAAGTCTTAGAAGACGGTGCTGCACTTGCTATTGTAGCAAGAGATAAAACTGGTGGATAATCAGTTAACTTAAACCATGAAGGGTAACAACAAATCTCTACATTATTCACAAGTAATAATAGATAGCTCACTGTAGATCGATAGTTACCCTTCATATCTCAATGAAGGGAAGATAATGAAAATAGAAATAGAAAATAGAGAACCTAATTACAAAGAAGTAGCAGACACAATACGATTAGGACCTCAAAAAGAAATACTTGACGACTTAGATATAATCAACAATAGGTGGATGGTTACTAATTGGTCTTATGGCAATAGATCAGAATTACAACCATTAGAACCATTGCATGTTACTAAAACATTTAGATGGGGTGCTGGTTACAAACAAAAGATATTAGATTGTATAGATACTAGATTTCATCAATACAATAAACCTACTAGTAGTATACAAACACTATTTAGTAGAGCTAGTAATGCTGAATGGTATAAAAAGCAATTCACAGACAAAGTATTAGATCTAGATGAAAAGCTCAAAAGATTAAGAGCTAATAACATAGGATTTGATAGCAATGAAGATGTGTTTAAAAACGCATATCAAAGTTTCTTAAAACATCTAGACACACAAAAGAATATAGCCGAAACAGTGTCTAGTAATGGTCATGTTAATGTAGAAATTGATATGTACAGAATACCTGAAGATCATATTGATGAATTGCAAATAAGTGGTAGAAATCTAACACCAGCTGAGATAGATTGTATTAAATACGAACAAACCTATGTTTATCAAAAATACACATGGAATAAACCAGTAATGGATTTTGTTAATCGTGAAGGTAATATAGTTTATAGTCATGAATTAGAAGAACCAATACATATGACATTCTATTTTAAAGTTTCAGAAGTTATTAACAAAATGATATTTTTAAATAATGATATCAAACAAGTAACTTCTTCAAACTTAAGTAGTACTAGTAATGTTCAAGTTAGATATCAAAATAGCCTTAGTCACAGAACTGGAATACGAAGTTGTAGTGTATGGGGTTCAGGTGCAGGTTATGATGGTGCAATTGAAGGTAATTCTGATCCATTAAACATATCATCAAATTACAGTAGTAGTTATACTGTAACAGCATACCCTTATATTGGAGTAAGAGAATATGTAATGCCTACTGGTGTTGGTAGATATGTTGAATACGACAAAAATCATTGGAACAATGTCTGCCATGGTGACATAACTAGTGAATTTAATACATGTTTCTTACAAATGGATGTATTTGGTGTATTGTCATTGTTTAATTCATGGAATGTTTGGCATACAACAAGATCAAATCCTTTACAAGGAATTCGTTATATGTTTCTTGAGAGAAGACCAGAAATGCAAGAAGTATGGAATCAAATAGGTTTTAGTGCTACTGATGCACATAAAAGATTATCTATTATGTATCAATGCTACTTAGGTTACTGGGATACAGATATATCATTAAAAGATAACTTTTTAAGTTTAGTTACTATGGATTCTTTAGAAAATAAAGTAGTAGCATACTTAGAAAATGAATATCGTAATATATATGATGAAGAATATACATGTATGTGGTTAGATAAATATGATGTCGGTGAAGTTGATTGGTATGAAGAGTTCTTAGCAGAACACCTTATCAATGCAAGACATGCAATGATGACACACTCTAGTTCACATAACTGTTTAGAATATGCTAGTGTTACAAAAGAAGCTGATACTATGGCTTTTATAGAATGGATAAGCACAAAAGAAACACTAGATTATGTTGATGCAGATGAATTAGATGAGTTACCAGAATTTGGTGACGCACTTGAGGCATTAACTAATGAAAATACAAGAACAACTCTTGAAGCATTAGAAGATCAAGATGCAAATCAGTTAGAACGTGAAATGTCAATGTGGGTAAATGCTAATACAAGGAGGACTAATAATGGCTAATTTCTACATAAGTAATAAAGACTGGAATACATTACAAAACTATGCAAGGTATGCTTATGATGAGCATACATCAGAAATTGGTGGATTCCTAATAGCAGAACAAGATAAAGATAATAAATGGAAAATGCATAAACCAGTAATACTACAACAAGAAATAAGTGGTGGTAATACTGTATTAGATAAAGATGCATTAGCTGAATATTATGTTAAAACTGCTATGAAAATGAAAGACAAACCATTTCAATTTGTTTGGTGGCATAGTCATCATACAATGGAAGTGTTTTGGTCTGGAACAGACTTAACAGCAATAGATGAATTTAGTAATGGTTCAATGTCTATATCTTTAGTAATTAACTTAAAACAAGAATACAAGTTAAGAGTTAATTTATGGCATCCTTATAAAATGCATGAAGATGTAGAAATGGATATTATTAATAAACCTAAAGCTAAAGTTGTCCCTAAACTTATCAGAGATACTGTTGATAAGCTGTGTGATAAACCTACTAAGTTTGTATATCCCAAAACAAATACATTATCTAGTAAAACTTATAACCAGCTAAGTGTGTGGCAACAAAAGCCAATGGACTTAGAAATGGTTCAAGTTGAATCTAAAATAGATAATATATTAATGGACTATCTTACATCTTTAGATTTTCAAGAATACCAAATGTCAGTTAATAAACTTAATTACGAATTAAAGAAAAATAAAAGTGAATTAAGATGTGGTTTAGTTAAAGAACAAGGACATGAAAAATTCTTGTTTGCAGCTATGGCTACATTTAACGCAGATGAATGGGTTTATAGAAAAGGATCTAAATGGTCTTTTGAAGATAAATGCATAGAATATGATATTGAAGGTGAAGAAGATGAAATAGGATATGGAGGATACAGCAATGTTACAACAACGCTATAGTTCAATAGTAAGTAACTTTAATGAATATACATATCATATATTAGGTTGCGGTGCTATAGGTAGTGCCGCAGCTACTCAAATAGTTAGAATGGGTGGCAATAACTTATACTTATATGATATGGATAGAGTAAGTGAAGAAAATCTTGGTGTGTCGCAATTTAGGATTTCTGATTTAGAGCAATCTAAAACAAAAGCCTTAAGAACAATATGCCAAACAATAAGTTCAGATATAACCATTGGTTGTGTAGATGGTTTATTTGAGCATTACATACCACACGGTAATGACATTATAATCTTAGGTTTTGACTCTATGGAATCAAGACTTGATGCAGTCAAGAATATAATGAAGCAACAAAAACCATTATATCTTATAGACGGTAGAATGGGTGCAGAACATTACCAACAGTATGTGTTTACTAATCCAACATTAGGACAATACCTTAAAACATGGTATTCAGATAAAGATGGAAGTAGTGAACCATGTAATGCAAAAGCAACATCATATTGTAGTAATATGAGTGGTAGTTTTATAGCAAATTCCATTAGGAAATTGATTACAGAACAACCATACAACAAGGAATTGTCGTTTCATTTTCCTACTATGATGCTAGAGACTAAGTAATTAGTTCTTGATTTAAAGCCTGTTAGTAGCTATATTAATGGGCTTTAAAAATTAAATATTAACTTAAATAGGAGAAATTAAAATGGGATTCGATGTATCAAAATATACATTTGTCAAAGATCGTTTAGTAGAATATAGAAACACCTTTGAAGGATGTTCAATAAAGACTGAATTAATATCTGTGAGTAATATCGTAGATTCAAAAACAGGTGATATGTGTAATGAGTATGTAATACAAGCTACAATAACACCAAATCCATTACAAGAACCAGAGATTTGTTTTACTGGATTAGCAGCAGAACGAGACAATGGAACTTTCATTAACAAAACTTCAGCAATGGAAAATTGTGAAACATCAGCAGTAGGTCGTGCATTAGCATTTGCAGGATTTGGTGGTGATATGGCGTTTGCAAGTGCAGAAGAAGTAGTTAATGCACAATTAAATCAAAAAACATCAGCAGTAACAGTTGATTTGCTAGGTGTTTTAGATAGAATGTTCAATTTAGCTAAAATATATATGCCAGAAGATCATATAAGCACACATATTAAAAGACGTGGTGCTGATTATTATGATACTAAAATAAAATGGTCTAAAGCAATGGAACATTTTATGGGTGTAATAAAAATTGAGCAAGAAATTGCACAAAAAGCCAAAAATAAACCTAAAACTGTAAAAAAGGAGAAGAAATAATGGCAATTACAGGAACGAAAGTTGCTAATTCTAGCAATAATAAAAACTATTTCATTAATAAATGTAAAATTAGTGAAGTAACACAACAAGACTCACAATACAATGATACCACTTTAAAAGTTACATTGACTGATGAAAGAAATGGCTATAGCTATACATGTTTCATTAATCAAAACTTTGAAAAAGATCTAAACGGTATTGTAACAGATCTTAAATTTCCAGATGATGTAAATACATTGTATTTAGCAGCTGGTAAAGATCTAAACGTATCTGATGTAGGTGAAATTAATGTAGATGCTTTAAATGATGCACAAGTAGCATGTTTAAGTTATGAATCTACTGGTAAGTACAAAAGAGCAATCTGGACTACTATGTCAAGTTGGGATAATGTAGAGGACTTAGAATCTAAGTTCAAAGCACAAGTAGAAAAAGGTTATCCTAAAAACTACAAAAAAGATACTGTAGAAGTTGGCGGTAAATCAGTAGCTGTTGAAGACTTACCGTTTTAATGACAGCTAAGAAAATAGTTCTTTATTGGATAGAAAATCAAATGAAGAACAGATCTAAAGTCTTCTATAGTTACGATTTTGAAACACAAATAGGTAATTATGGAAGACTTGCTCATCAGAAAGTACATACGCCAAGTACATATTCTAGAGCATTTAGAACAATCCGTTCAAGTGATAATTTATCTAGAATGGGAATTAAACTAATAGAAATTAAAGACGTGAAAGGAAAAGCAAAAGGATGGAAAATAGAGAAGCTATCGTAGAAATAGTAGAAGGTTCTATCAATAACAGAAATGTTACTGGTAATATAAATATCTACAATGATATGGTACAAAAAAATGCATTTAAAAAAGAAATGTATCGTTCTTATTACCATTTTGATGAATCATTTACTGAACACGTAGATAAAGAAGGATCTGTAAAAGGATTTAACGGGTTAGTTTATTTAAATTACATACATTTAGACATTGATAAAGGTGATATAGACGACAAATCATTTAATCCCTATGTTATGAATTGTTTATCTGAAGTATTAGATAAAGGAGTTATGGCAGAAGATATTAATATATGGTTTAGTGGTAGTGGTTATCATATTAAAATAAAGAATGTATTTGGTTTGCAACCAAGTAAAGAATTACATACAAAATTAAAATTTACATTAGAAAAACATTTTAGTTTTGGTGATTCTATATATGATAAAACAAGAATAATACGTAGTGAATGGGCTTTAAATACCAAAACAGGTTTATATAAAGTCTTTATTCCTATGAATTTATTACAGGATTATTCATATAATGATATTAAAAAGTTTGCTAACAGTAAAACAGCATACACTAAATGGTCAAAGAAATATCCAGGTTTTTATGATAATATGTTTAAATCTGAAGATATACAATTTGATCCATACTTACAATCAATGGTAGTTGCATCGCCAACAATAGCTGCTGTCACTAACGGTGATAGTAGAAAAGGTGATGTGTCTAATGTAGTATCGTGCATGCAACACATATTTAATGAAGGACCAATAAAAGGTTCTCGTAATATGAAATTAATGCGTATGGCAAGCTCGTACAAACGTTCTGGTGTTCCATACTTAGTAGCTTTAAACGGTTTACTAACATGGAGTGATGGAACATTACCAGAAAATGAAGTCATAAGATCTGTAAACAATACATATGAAGGAAATTATGTGTATAGTTGCAAAGATCATATTATGGCTGAGTACTGTGACCCTAAGTGTATTTACTTTAAAAATAAAGACTATGTATTAGAAATTAATAGTATTGATGCATTAGAAAAGAATCTTCGTGAATATATAAGTGAAGATTTAACTAAACGTTCAATAGATGTAGGTGCTTTATTTAATACACATAAATATACATTTAAACCAGGTGAACTAATTGTTTTCTCTGGTGACACAGGTATGGGTAAATCAGCATTTGTACAATACTTAGTAACAAAGGCATTGAAAGAAGTACTGTATCTATCTTTAGAAATGAAAGAAGAATTAACTTTCAGACGCTTTGGTCAAATGGCTATAGGTAAAAGTCAAGATTGGATTAATAATGAATATAAAACTAATCCAGACTTTACGCTTAAAGACGAATTAGGACACGTTAAACTAATGACTATAGCACCAAGAATAGATTCAGTAAAGAAAATCGTTGCAGAATATCAACCAAATGTATTAGTAGTAGATACTGCTGATGAAGTGCAAGTAGACTTTAATAGAGGTGAAATAGAAAAACAAAATATGGTTATTGACGGGCTAAAACAAATAGCACAGAAAAACAATATAATCATTATTGCTATATCACATTTAAATAAAGCTAGTGCAGCTAGTAATGTAGTTGCATTGCATTCATTAAAAGGTTCATCTAATCTAGTACAAAAAGCTGACAAAGTGTTAGTTATTAAAGGTGAAAGATCAGAAAAAGTAAGACAAGTCGTATCTGAGAAATCAAGAGACGAAGATAGGTTTGAAATGACTGTATTCTTTAACACAGATGACTTTACTTTTAAGCAATTAAATGAAAGTAGTTAAATATGTTTAGATTAATTAATGATAATAGTAAAAGTATGAATACTGATATTTACGGAATACAACTATGGATATTTAAAATATTACTTAGACATAGTAAATTCGCAGGACGTGCTTTTACAATTGCATTATACATATATACATTTAAAATCGTTATTACTTTAGGTAAAGATGATCACTTTACTTTAAATAAAAATACGTTTCAAAATGGACCGATGTATGACGCATAGAAATAAAATACGTGGTAACAATCTTGAAAGAGAATGTGTTAACATTGCTAAAGAGGAAGGGCTCTCTGCTGAGAGGGCCTATGCCTCCAATGGTAAGGCATTAGGTAAGTCTGAACAAGTTGATTGTTTAGTAGAAGGATATGCAGTCCAAGCTAAAATGAAAAAGAAGATTGCACAATGGTTATATCCTAAGCATCATGCAGATGATGTAGACTTAGTAGTTACACGTATGGATCGCAAAGAAGCGTTAGCAGTAATACCATATGTAGAATGGATAAGATTAATTAAAATAGAAAAGGAAATGAAAAATGGTAAACATAAACCTTAGTTCAAAAGAAGTTGAGTTGTTAGTCTCTATATCAAAGAAAATTATAATTGCACTTGATGAAAGAGATGAAAACAAAAGAGATAAAGATAAAGATTATGCATTAGATAATATGACTAATGATGCAAATCATGATAAAGTGTTAAGAAAATCGGAAGATCAAGGAGATAGTTATGGCTAAGAAAAAAGACAATTATTTAGATTTCTATAATCCAGCAGAATTAATGATTGTTAAAGCTGCATTACTTAATTATAGAAAAGCACCTTTTGTTGGTGAAACAGAAAAAGAAATGATTGAAGAAATACTTAAAAGAATTAATCAAGATAATTAGATAATTATCCCCCCTATAAATCAACGTGCTTTAAAAGGAAGCAAGTGGTGAAAATCCACCTAACCCTTAAAAGCAAATACACTTGGTTGGCACTGATGTATATGATATATTAACGAAAGGGGGGATAGTAAAGGAGAAATATGGAATGTACAATTTGTACTAATGGAGTACCAGCATCTGAACCGATAGAGACAGGTGATCCAGGACATTACATTGCTTTATGCACTGGATGTAACGATTGGGGTGAATTTGAAGATGAAGAAGAAATCGAAGAAGATATATAAAGGGAAAGAAGGCTAGATCACGTTTAATGACATTGTACGTGATTTAGCACCCCTAATATAAGGTATAGTAGTAATAAAAAATTTTTTAAGGGTTACAACCAGTCTAAAACAATAAAATCGATTCTAGATATATATACGGGCCTTATTCGGTTGTTTCGCCTTCTTCAGGCTCTTTTTCAGGTTTATTCCCTAATCTACCTATAGCATGTATAGGAATACCAAACATAAACTCTCCAAACATAGGTAAAGTGTCTGCAGTTCTTAATAAATCTCTACCAACTCTACCAAACGGTAATGCTGTAGCAGCAGTATATTTCCAAAATGGTTCCCAGTCATTGTTTATTAATGCTGTCATAGGAGACAATACAAATCTACCAGCAGGTGGCGTAACAATCCCTAATGGTGCTAATAGTGGATGACCATATTGATTATAAAAAGCTCTTTCTCTTTCTTTTTGATCACCAAACATTAAGTGAGAAAAATCTACAGCCCAGTTCATAGGTGGTGATAATGCATATTCAAATATACTAGCAGCAAACACCGATCCTAAGGCTGATACCATAAGGTCTGCACTCATTTGATTTTCAAATCTTCTGTTAGCTTCAAAATCACCATATCCTTCAGTTATCATATAATCAGATATAATATTAGCTCTTCTTCTAATACTATTCCAACTATAAGGATGGAAACGTGTCATCATTCTTCCAAAAGAAGTATTACTAAATCCAGGTCTATTTGTAGCATGGTAAATAAATTGCGTAGCTTCTATTCCTTTTTGTGCATAATCTAACAGAAATTTTTCGTTAACTTCTACATTACCTCTACTGTCTGTAAATAAATCTTTAGCTTTAACATAATGTGCTATTGCAGTTTTCATACGTAAATGTCTTTCAGTTACACGCATAAACGACGCACCATATTCAACCATTTTTTTATTAATACCAAATTCTGTACCAGCTTCAAACAAGGTAAGTTTAACTTCTTTGTCTCTTTCAGCTTTATTTTTTTTATTAACTTCTGAGTCTTTTGTATATATAGGTAATTTTTTAAATTTTCTTCCCAATATTTTACCTGCCTCATTAGAAAAAGCTTTCCAATCTGTATCTCCTGGTGGTTTCATTTGTACTAATTCGTTTTGAATGTTAGAATCTAAAAATCCTCTTTGTTCAAAATACATATGAACGTCACCCTTAGTTTTAATAGGCTCATCTATAAATTTTCTTAATTTAGAATCATACAATTTATAAGTTTTACCTTTAAATACATCATTAACTAAGTAAGCTTCATCTAATGATTTTAAATAATAATCAAATCCTACGTCCGTAATAAGGTTTGTAGTACCACCATAAGCATTTGCCATAGCTGATTTAGGGTGTGCTAATAAAGCCATCATCTCAAACTTACCTTCCATGTCTGATATCCAATTTAATTTAGCTACCATAGCTTTATGCCTACTAGCTGGGTCTTTTGGTAAATCTTTAAACATTTGTATTTTATTGTTAGTTAATTTTCCTAACAACTTATTAGCTCGTTGTTCTAGTTTTAACATAACATTACCAACAGTTTCCTCACTATAAAAAGATCTAAACGATTTACGCATATGTGTTATATCTATATTTCTTTTATTAATAATATTTGTATTTATTTCTCCAGTTTCTGGATTTCTACTATATATAAAATCATCTCTGTATTCGTTAGTTTTGTTTCTTAACATACCTAATTTACTTTTAGATGTATCGTATTCTAACGTTATTTCGAAACGACCTTTACCAGATTTTTTAATAATTTGATTTTCTGCATAATCAATAAATAAAATTGAATTTCTAGGTATTAACGTTCCTTCTAAATCATAAAACTTTCCATATAAGTCGTCTCTCATTTGTTGTTTTGTTTTATTCATCATACGCGTATGAGATGCTTTCTTTTTAGCTACAAGTTTAGCTTTATTTTTTATAGTTTTACTATTGCTTATTTTATCTAATCCTATTTTATGAGATAATTTTTTGTCTTCTACTTTATATTTTGCTAACAACTCTTTTTGCATAGATCTTTCTTCTGCTTTATTGGGTCTTGTAAACATTTTAAAATCATTTATAAGTTTTTTGTCTACAATGTCTTTGGGTGTATAGTGAATAGAATATCCAGTTTCCGCATAATCTTTTAACATATTCATATCTTTTTCAGTCACACCATACAATTCAAAATTACGTACACTTGGCATATTCATATAACCTCTAGCTATATCTACTAACTTATGATGCCATGCTCTACCTACATCAGGGTCAATATTTTTATTACCAATTATAGTACCATTCTTAAAGTTTCTTAAATATAATCTTATAGCCAATGATGCACGTTGATTTGTTACTCCTAATGCACCTGATTTTAAATATTTTCTATAAGCGTTTAAAGAAACATCGTATCCTTCTACTGGTATTGCAGCTTTAGATCGAGCGTTAACTGCAACCCCTCCACCTACTTTTTCTTTTTTATTACTTCTTTTAGCAAGGTTGTTAACTCTATTTTCTGCTACCTCGTCATACATTGGATTATTAAATCTTTCTGGATTGTTTAATAATTTTTCTGTCATATTATCATATAATATTTCAGCTGCTTCTTTTTCTGTTTTAAATCCACTTTCTATTTGTTCATATAAATCTGGATTTTCTAATCTAATTTGATTTTTTTTAATACCTGTTTTAGAGTTGTATCTACCCGAAATATCTCCATTCAAATAATCTTTAATAGGTATATCTTTATATTCTGTATATATTTCTCCAGTTTTTTTATTAACTAATTCTCCAAAATATCTTAAAGCTTCTTGCGGTACATGTTCTTTTTGTATACGTTCAGCTTTTTGTTTAGTAGCGTCTTGCCCTCCTAATGGATGATATAAATTACTAAACCTTGTACCGTCTATTTCTTGAGTACCTTGAAATCCAGTTTTCATTTCATTTATTTTATCTCTATTAGAATTTTTAACAAACTCTGTCATTTCAAACAACAATGTTTTTTTAGTTTTTTTGTTTTTCTTTTTAGCTAAATCTTTATAATTCAAACCATAATTACCATTAGGTAGTACAGAACCATACTTGCCTTCTACTATATCTAATAAATCTAATTGGTATTCAGCCCATTTCATATCATCTGTATGTAAATGTTTACGTACAGTATTTTTACCTTCATGTAAATTTTTATCCATTAAATTTATATCTTCTATAAACTTTAAACGTTCAGGTACAATAATACCGTGTTTGTTTAAAAGAGTTTCTGATAATACTTTGTTAGAAAAATGTGAATCTCCTGGGACAGGTTTTTCTTTAGGATTATAAAATTTATTAAAATCTAAAATACCTTCTTTAGCCATACCCATTTGTTTCAAACGACTCGGTGTTAACATCTTTGATATTTCTTTATAATTACTTTCATGTAAAAGTTTGTATGCTTCTGTCATACTTTCTGTTTGAATATTATCTTTGATCCATTCAACTAAATCTCTAGGCGTTGCTTCAAAGGTTCTATCTGTACCACGTTGTTTTATTTTAAATGTTACATCCTTAGGTATGTTAGCTAATTTTTTTCTAGATTCTATAACATTTTTAGTTAAATTTTCTATAGAAATTGGGTGTTCCGTAGGTCTAGGTCCTTGATTATTAGGAGCTTCATCTCCCTTTAGTCCCATTTGTCTTTCATATGAAGCTACCGCTTCAATAGTAGATTTATATTTATTATACAATTCTTTTTGTTCTGTAGTTCTAATTACATCTAACTTACCATTAAATTCTGTTTCTAACGCTTTATATAGTGCTTCACCAGCTTGATGTGCCTTACCTACGCTTTCAGCCATAAGCTCTACTGTTGCTGTAGGATATTTAATTCCTTCTTCTACAAATTTTCCATTTTTTTTAGTAGCAATAGCTTCTATTTTAAAAGCAGCTTTTTCTACTTTTTGCATAACTTTAGCTTGTTGTGAAGGAAATTGTAAATCTGTTACCCAGCTTGGAGGCATAAGTTTTTTACCAGTAATTTTTTCTATACCTTCTATTTCTTTAACATATTTTTTATGCAATGAATTTCTAGTTGCATATTCTACCCAAGTATCTGTATACATGTTTTGTAAAAAATTATTAAAAACTCTTAAATGAGTGTAATCAATTTCTGTAATACCAGACTTTGAAACTACATCTAACTGTTGAAAAGCTTTTAAATATATACTTGAAAGTTCAATTACGTTTGGAGTATTTCCATTTTTTATCATTGTGTATATAATATCTGAAAACCTGTCTAATTGTCTTTGAGCTTCATTAGAACTCATTTTATATTTTTCTATTTGTTTATTTAAGGGCAACAAAGTTTTATCTATCTCTTTTGATATGTTATCTACCTTAGATAAAGTTTCCCATGGTATTAGATCGTTTGTAAACTTTCCAGTATTTTTTACATGATTGTCTATTAATCTACCAGGTCCATCTACATCTGTATGGTTAGTAGGTTCTGGTTCTCCTATCATTTTGTAAAATTTCTTATCTCTAGCAAGTGGTTCAACTGGATTTAACGCACCTAATACCTTTGTTTCAAATTTAGCTATATCTGTTTTAACTTTCTCAGAAATAGCAGCATTACGCATCATATTATCTGGTCCTTCAGGAGCAAATCTTCTTGCTTCGTATTCTAAAGCACTTAACTGACTACGTAATTTATTATGTAGTCTCCTATCATCTTTACTCCAAAGATTTATATCGTTTCTAGATTTCCAATTGTTAGGTCTTGGATTTCCTTTAGTATTACCTTTGTAATATTGTTTTAAATTTGTTAATTTGTTTGATACACCTATCATCAAATTTTTTCTTTGTTCCATAAACTTCTTTTGAGCACCAGTCATGGTATTAAAATCTAACTCCATAAACGGATTAGCTTCGTGCCAATACTCAAACAATTCTACTACTCTTTTATTAATTTTTTGTTGAACTTTAGGAGGTAGTTCTCCACGTGTTCCTTGAGTATAAATTCTTTCTAATTCTTTTTTTAACATTTCTTTGCTTGTAAAAACAACTTCTGGATAACTCATTTGATTAGCATTGTTCCTAGAATCAGATTTATATTTTTTTATAGCAGCTAAAGGTTCTCCACTGTGCATAAACTTTTGTTGTTGTGCTACATGTATAAGCTCTCTTACAAAACTATCTAATTGTTTTACATTCATTCCTAAGTAATTGTCAAACTCAGATTTAACATCTGTAATAAATTTATTAGTTTCTTGAACTGCTTTAACAACTCTAAATACATGCATTTTGTTATATAAAAAATGTGTGTTATTTTTAATTACGTCAATTTCTGACTGCGTCATTCCTCTTTCATTAAAAAATACATTGTCAAACATTTTTTCGTTTTGTATACCAAATGCTTGTGCGTAAGGATCGTTTGCTAAAAATCTATTAGCATTTCTCACTAATTGAAATACATTGTCTTTGCTATATCCATACAATGGATCTATAGTTAAGTTTAAATCTTTAGTGTAACTAGCCATTTCTTTCATGTAAGACTCTACTCCACCCTGCAATTCTAACATCTTATTAGAAACTACTTCATATGAACTTCCTTTTAAATCTTGTTTTATAGTAGCACTATGGTAGTCTTGAATAGTTTTTTCATATTTAGATATATCTATTTTGTATTTATTTTTTATTTTATCTTTAACTTTAGTCATAACAGAAAAAGCGTCATCAATACTTTTTGTTTCCATAGCATCTATATATCTATTACCAATAGACTTATTCAATCTTACAACGTCTTGGTATATTAATCTTTTGTCTTTCATAGATATGTCATTTCTTTCACGCAATGCTAAATCTACTGCAGTTTTTATACGTGTAAACTCATTAAATATAACACCAATAGATGTTTTACCATACCTAGCTGCTCTTGCTGCTGATTGTTTTTGACCTAATAATAATATACCAAAAGGATTTTTATCTGCTAATTGCATATCAACTACATCTTTTATAAAATTGTCATCTTTAATATCATAATTTTCAGTATTTTTAGTCATGTCTTTTGACATTTCGTATTGTACATGCTCTTGTCTAAATCCCTTTACAATATCCTTAGGCATCCCCCAAGACAAGTGAGCAGAGTCAATATCTTTATCAGCACCACCCATCATTTCATCGTTTTTAGCATTAGTGTACAAACTCATACCTTTCTTACTTTGTCCTCGAACAAATCCTACAAATTTTAAAGCTCTCATATCACCAGCTGTCATAACTGGAGATCGATTTATTAAACTATATTGAGAATCTAACCAGTCATTTAATTGTTCTGCTGAAAATTTATCTAAAGTAGGATGCAATCTATTATCATTGTACATCTTTCTATCTAGTATTTTAGACATAGTTTTCCACCAAGTGCCAAGTTTTATTTCTTTACCTGTTACTGGGTCTTGTATACGCATTATATCGGCAGCACCTTCTGCTAACATAAATTCGTTATCAGCTAAACCTGCTTCTGCTTCACTATATTTTTGTTTTTTTAATGAAATTTTCCAATCATAAGAACCTAATATAGTAGAATATGAATTGCTAACTTCTGGTCTAACCATACGTGTCATAGCATAATTTCTTAATGTTTTTTGTAAGAAGGCAGAACCACCTCTAGATTGCAATGCTGAAGCTTCGAATCCACTAGATGCCCAATGTTGACCAAAGTGTTTAGATGTAATTTCTTGCATAGAAGAAGTTTCTGTATCTAAAAATTGTCCATGTTTATTCTCAAAATAAAAATGTTTAGCTATATCTTTATACGCTTTTTTTCTAGTTTTTGCTGTCATAATATCATCAACTAATTTTAAACTAATTTTATCTATATCTAAACCTTTTAATGATTGATTTTTATTTCCTTTTATTCTCGATTCAACTTCTTTGTTTACTTTAGGATCACCCATAACATTGTCAAATAACAATTTGCTCCATGCTTTATGTGCTTTTCTACCAACTTCAGTATTTCTATCAAACTGTATACCGTTCATATTTAAATACATTTGTTGCATAATGTTTAATTTGCCATTCTGATTTACTTTTTCATATACAGATGTATTCCAATGGAAATGATCACTTTTAACTGTAAATACACCTAAATCATTTTTTAGGTCTGGATATATACCCTTTTGATCTCTTATTTTTAAAGATTTATCATAAGCGTCTCTATTTAATTCTAAAGGTCTTATATTAATATGTGATTTAGCACCACTTTCATATATCATAAACTGAAGATCGTTGTCTTTCATATATTTTGCATCTACTTCATCTGCACGAACATAAGCAAACTTACCTAAAACTAATCCTCTTTTACTGTTTGATGGAGAATTTAAAGATCCTTTAGCATTTATAGCTTTAGAACTGTCTCCCATATATTTAATAATAATATCAAAAACTTCAGGAGATAATTTTATAGTACCATCTGTTTCAGAGTTATTATTTAAATCTTTTAATACAATACCTCTCATGTCATTGCTTTTTAAACCTAATTTTTCACCTGGTAAAAACGGTATTTCATCTTTATCAAACAAGTTTAAATACTTTTGAGACTTAGCAGCACTACGAGGTCCGTATACTCCTCTTTCCATATTAATATATTTAGGTATTAATTTTCTAATATTAGCATAAGTAATATTTTTTTGTTCAGTTATTAAACCAAAATCTTTCATTCTATATATCATTGTAGCTACAGCATTTTCTCTTACCTTACTGTTAATATCTTTTTTATATTCAGCTGAGTTAATAAATTGTTTTGCAATAGGATCTACTTTTTCATATACAGTTTTAATTATGTTATATAAAGCAGCAACAGATTTTTTTTCTCCCGTTAATGGAATATGACCTTTTTTACCTTCAGATCCCCAAGGATATGTTCTAACTTCTATTCTACCAGTGTCTGCTATCCCACCATATATAAATTCATTTTTTTTATTTAATTCTTTTTCAAAGTTATACCATTGTTTATCGCTTACAGCTATCCTAGCTTTACCTTCACCTTGTGCAAAATCAACTATACGATCATTTGGTTTTACATAAACATTACCTTCACCTGTTTTTACTTCCATGTTATCTATAACTTTGACTTTCATATTATCAAAATTTTCAAAATTGTCTCTTCTCCCAGATGTTAACTTACTAATAGGATTACCTTTGGGGTCTACATTTTTTGCAGTTATCATCATACTAGGTCTTTTCATATCTTTTCTTGATAATCCTTCTCCTGGAACCATATTTATTAGATAATGATCTTTTACAGGAGAATTAAATTCAAAATTTAAAGCAACTTTTCTTATGTATCCCATTTCAGTTTCACTTAAAGTCCCTTTTTTTCCAAGTCCATATTTATCTACAAATTTTTGAACAAAAACATCTACATCTACACGTTTTTCTCCCTTTCTATCTACATACGAAGCTTCTTTTTTTGTTTTTTTATACAAAGAATTTACATCTAAATGAAAAGTTTCTTTTGAAATCGGATTTTGCCCTTTAATAGCAGCTATTTCTTGTATTTTATTTCCTATCTCAGTTAAACTATGTACTGGAAAATCTGATTCATTACCAGTTGTTTGTTCGTTTTTAAAGTTTTTAACATTATTAAGAAGACTCAAGTCTATAAAGTCATTGGTATTATAACTTTCAATATTTCTTTTTTCATTGTAGTTAGGATCAGAAATTCTTTTATTAATACCTATTAATTCTTGTATTACAGCAACAGTACCTTCTGCGTCACTTCTTCCTTCCATAATATTTTTTATAACACTTTTATCTAACAACCCATCTTTGTCTGCTTGTTTAATAGTTTTCAATAAAGCTTGTTGTGCTTGAGGAGTAATATTTATAACAGACTCTAGCTGTTGTTTCATTATAGAATCTATATGATTTTCCCAATATTGTTTATATTCACTTGTTTCTTTTTGAAACCATTTTTGAGATTTTAAATTAGCAAGATTCTCTTCTTTTGTTTTAGTCATCTCAAATATGTTTGCATGCCTATTTATATCTTTAGTAGCTCTATTCTCATATGTAGGCCTACCGTTGACAGAAAAGAATACCCCCATCAATGTCTCATATATCTGCTCTTCTACTGGTAAATCATGCAATAAGGACGTCCCTAAGCCATATCCTGCACCAGCTGTAGCTCTTACCATTGTATTTACAAATTGTGTAGCTTCCATATCATTTCTAGTAACTAAACTTTTAGCTGTTTTTCTTACTACATTTTTACCAGCTTGTACTAAAGCTGGATTAGTAGAATTAACTAACTTAGATACGTTTGCATACTGTCCAATACTACCAAATATACCACCAGCAATAGCTCCATGCATACCAGCCATAGCCATACCTTTAATACCGTCTTCGTTTCTAGTAGCTAATGGTTGATTAGAAAAAGCCATTAACAAACCAACGTGACCAGCTTCATGTAAAATTCTAGCTACGCCCTCTTCACTAAATTTGTTACGTAATAACCCCTGTGTGATAAATGTCATACCCTTAGCTTTGTTATCACCTAGATAACTTAAACCCTGTTGTTGTATAACTTCTGCTATTTTACCAGGTATAGATTTTAACTCGTATATAGCTTTACCATTTCTAGGATCTACCATTGTTGGTTTACCACTACGTAATCCAAATACTAATTTATTGTTTTTGTCAACAAAAGATGCTGAACCTGCTAATCTTCCTACGCCTCTAGTTAATGCATCATTACTTTTCTTTAGATTTCTTGATTTATCTTTAAGTTTATTACCTAAATCTACAAGTTTTTTATTTTTTTCTAAACCACCTCTACGTATTAATGCGTTACCTACAGTCTTAGCAGCACCACCTAGCATTCTACCACCACCTAGCATAACACCAGGAGCCAATCCTATCAAATGAGATACATTGTTAACTATTTTTTCTGTAGGAGTATCGGGTGTGTCAGCAAAACCAAAGGTAGTAAATCCCTCTAATAGACCAGAAACAGCTTGCTTTACAATACCATCCGAAGTAGATGGACTGCTTAAAGGAAGCTCCATTTCAGTTAGTTTAGTTTCTAAAAAGTCTGTAGTTTCTTTATCTAACATTCCATCATTGCCATCATAATAAGTTTTAATTAACCTACCATAGGCATTTTGAGTTAGACGACCTTCGGCTAAACGTTTATTTAGCGTATTTATATACGGATTTACCATTATTTATTTATCTAAAGCTTGTTTTAAATTTAATAAAGATTCTATTCTTCCGTAATAATAATCTGCATCATCTCCAAGATTTTGAAAGTTAGCATTTTTATATAACTTTTCTGCTGTTTCCAAAGCAATATCTATTTGACCTAAAGCTTCTTGAACAGGCACCCCATCAGGATTCACTGCTGAAGATCTTAATACATCTCCTACTCCAGCTTGTAACAATCCTAATTGTGCTGCAAATTCTTGTCTAGATTTTGTAGCTCTACCTGAATCTGAAGCAAAAAATCTCCAATGAGTCATGGGATTAAGCAAACCTAATGAACTACCAAGTAAACCTTCTCCTAAATTTTCTTCTGGATTACTTACTGATGCAAAATCAACTGCACCCATAGTTATTAATGAATCATATCCAGCAGTTTCTGCATCAACAGCTACTTTTTCACCTATCTGTGCTAAAGCTTGATCTCCTGATATCTTTAACATATTTAATTTATTTACTTCTCTCATAGCTGCAATTTCATATTCACTTGTTAAACCCATTTCAGTTAATGCTTTATCATATCCATATTTTTGCAACAAAGCATCTCTATTGATATTACCTTTTTTATCCATTAACATACCTTCTAACTCTGCATTGTATCCAGCTAAATCCTTATTTGCGTCTGTTTCCATTTCAAGTTTTTCACCAAAAGTAGGTTCTTTAATTTGTTGCATCAAATCCCCTACACTAGAACTTGCTCTAGACAATGCATCTAAAAAAGCTTCACTATAACTTGCCATTATACTATTCCTCCTAACCCGCTTGGGTTTGTATTAAAGTTAGCACCCATTTTAGGTAAAGAATAACCTCTTTCAGATGCTGTTCTTTCTAAATTTAATAATCCTACCTGGGTATCTCTTAATTCACCTTCAAATCCTCTAGATAAAGATGACATTCTTTCAGTAGCTGCCAATCTTTCTGCTTTTAATTGATTACCAAAAGCTTCATCTACAGAATTACCTTTGTTTTCTGCACCAGCACCATAAGCTAAACCAGTACTACCTATTAACTCATCTACAGATTCTCTTTCTATTCCATAACCTTGTAATGCACTTTGCTGTCTTAAACCAAACTCTTGTCTAGCAAACCCTGCACGTTCTTGGTATTCTTCACGCAATCCACTTATACTTCCTATCAAAGATTTTTGTGCTTGTAACCCTAAACGTTTTTCTGCTTTTCTTCTTTTTCTTTCTTCACGTCTTCTTTTACGCATACCTATTTTACCTAAAATAGCTCCGCCTATTGTCATACCTATTGTAAATGGTTCCATTATTCCTCCTCTAATTTTTTAGCCATTATACTTGGTGAAAAAGGTTTAAGTTCTATATCGGAACTAATAGACCTTAACCAAAACATTCCACTAAACATAGGAGCTATTTTTTTTGAAGCTTCACGTTTAGCTTCATCGTATTTCTGTTCTTGCATAGTAGGACCCTCAGGAGCTCCATATAGTTCTCCTGGTTGCCCTGTACCATCTAATGCAGGGTCTTGTGGCACTCCAGTTTTTTCTTCTTCCATATCCTCTAATAACTGTTCACTAGGTTTGTCTGGTGCACCATATAAATCACCAGGTTGTCCCGTTACAGGATCTATAGCTATACTATCTAAAGCTTTATCAGCTTTCATATTTTCTTTTTTTATTTTATCTTGAGCCATTATTAATCTCCTTTAACAATTCAATAGTTTTTATAAAATCTTTTACTCTAACAGGTGTTTGTTCTATCCAGTTAGAAGGTTCTTTGTCTGGTGGATTTTTATACAATACCTCTTGTATTGCTTTATCATATTCTCTGTGTGCTAAATGTTTCCATGTTTTAGGAAACTTCCTACTCCAGCTAGTACCTAATTGATAATTAAGAGACACTAAACCTATTATAACATCATCGTTGTTTGTAGAAAATATTTTAGCATCTCTTTTTCCAGCTTTTAACGCCGTATCTACATCTTCTTTAAACCATTTATCAATAATATGATTTGGTACTAAACATTTAACAGGATATTTTTCTTTTTCTTCTTTAGTTAAAAGATGTCCAATACCACAAGTAGGTTTACCTAGTACGTCTAAATAAACACTTTGTTTAAACCCTTCACGATCTTTTAAATGTTCAAATAGCTTATCCATAAACTTATGATTATTATATTTTTTTAATCTCTCTGGTATTAAGCCCCACATTAGTTAAATTTTCCTTTAATAAAACCTAAAACATTAGCTATTCCTTTACCTACAGTTACTCCTCTTCTAATATCACTCCCAGTACCAAAAGCTGGATATTGATTTAGGTTTGTTACTTTATCCGATTCTTTATCGTCAGTAGTTTCTAATTCACCTTTTGCATTCATACTTTGTTTAGTAACATTAACTCCTTCTAAATACATACTAACTAAAGTTCCTTTATCTAGGTCGTCTTCTTCAAAAGCCTTAGCCATTTCTTTATAACCTTTTTTACCTTGAGGGTCTTTACGCCATTCTTTTTTAGTCATACCTTCTTTTCTAATAAACCCAGCTTTAGCTTCCTTACGCATTTTAAATTTTTGACGCATACCTTTTATCCCTGTGTACATTTCCGTAGCAGCAGTTCCTAATTCTTGTCCCATACTTGCACCTTCTGCCATAGCAGTAATATTGTCTAACGAACGTATAGTAGTGCTATCTTCTATACGTTTTTGCATTTTTCTTTCTTCTTCGGCTACACCTGTTTCAAATTGTGCCATAACTACATCTTTTCTACTTGCCACTATTGACCTCCCCCTACGTTTGTCATTGTTATATCTAATGCAGTGTTATCTGCTAAACTACCTGAAGTGTTTGCAAAGGTAACACTTATATTTGCATCTTGACCAATAAAATTTTCCCTAAATTGATGTCTAAACCTCATATATAAAGTTCCTGTTCCTAAATTTACAGACTTACTAGTACCATATCCAGTACCACTGTTTACTTCTCCACTTATTCCTGGATCTCCTACAGTGCTTAAAGCTACTCCAAAATTAAGTGCACTTCCAGAATCTTTAACTAAACTTACTGTAGTGCTATTACTTGCTGAAGTACCCTCATTAATAGTTATTGTTTTAGGTACAGTTGTATATTCACCTATTGCATTACCTGCCTCATTACCAAATCCAGTAGCACTCAAGGTAAAATCAGTTGGGACATTAGACCAAGCTGCACTAGAACCTGGTGTTGTTACTTCTATCTCACTGCTATCTGCACTTGTAGTATTTTGTGTAGCAGTATTACGTGCTTGTACTTTAAAATCGTAAGCAGTAGAAGCAACTGGATCTAAACCAGCATTAGCTGATGTAAAGTCATGTGTAAAACTATGGTTAGATACTTGATTGTTTGTTGCTACTGCAACATCTACATAATCACTACCACCATAACTACCAGCACTAGCTAACTTCCAGTATATTCTAACTGATTCTGTTATTTCCATATTACCACTTATTGTAAGTCTAATAGATGTTGATGATAAATGATTACCAGATAAATTTAATGTATTTGGTACTCTAGATCTTACACCAGAAATTATACCTGCCCAATTTACAATAAACAGCCACGCTCCTGGCGATGAATCACTAGCAAAATATTGAAAGTTAGGACTTGTACTTTCTACTAATTGATAGGGAACCCAAGTTGTACTTCCAACAGAACTAGTTTTCATAGTTGATCCATTGGATAAAGAAGGAAAAGCGTTTTTAGTATGTGTTAAAGTTGTATGATTATTTAATTCTGTTTCTTTAGAAGCTATTAAAAAACTAGTATAACCTATTAAGTTGCCAGAGTTTGAACCATCTACAAACTGTGAACCAAAAGTTACTGCTTGATTAGTGCTAGGAGTAGTAGTAGTGCTAGTTGTAGATTCTGTACTAGCTTCAGATACAGTGTTAGTGTTAACACCATCTTGACTTACTTCTGTTTTTAACCAAGAGCCAAACATTTTTACATATAAAAACTTTTTTAAACCTTCTGATACCAATCTTTTATCTCCGTCTGCACCTTCTTTACTAGTTGGTTTTTTACCTACCTTAGTAGGCATAGCAGTTTCGTTTCTAACATTACCAGGGGTTGTAGATGTGTGAGTTATATTGCTTGATGCACCTCTTACACCTATTACTCCGTGTATATCCTGAGAACCTTTAAATGTTTTTGCTTGTTTCGCCATTATTTTCTACTCTTATTTCTATAAATTATTTGTATATCATTAATTTCTGTTTCATCATCTATAGGATTTGTTCCATTAGCTGCTATTTGCAATGAAACAGATTTTACATTCTTAAATGCTGCTGGCATAGGTAATTTATGAGTTTGCATATATGAATGCTGTGGTAACAAACCTACGTCTTGTACGGCACCATTATCTGCTTTTGCTCTTAATTGTATTCTATCAGCAGTATTAGGTTGTTTATAATTAATATATACCGTATGTATTTTTTTATTTAAATCTGGAGAATCTAAAGTAAAATCTTTTGTTTCCATAAATACTTGATTGTCGCCCGTAGGTGTTAATGCTGCTGCAGTATCATTCCATCTATGTATTTTTAAAGTACTACTATCTTTTTCATACCATACTAGATTACCGTCATTAATATTTACCATATTAGTAATATCATTACCAGGGAATTTATTATTTGAATACATCCATCCACTAGATTTTAAATCAAACATTAAAATTTTATTGTTTTTATTAGCAATAAATAAAGTTTGTTTATGTGGTAAATATCCTATAACATTATTTTCGTGATAATATGATGTGCTCCAATTAACTAATTTTTTTTGCCCCATTTCATTGTATAATAAATTTGTAATTTTTTCTCCATCATATATAAAAGCTCCGTATTGATTCATCCAAGCAACAAAACCCTCTCCTTCTGTTACGTGATATTGTTGTGCAACACCTTTATGTTTGTAGTTGCCTTCTAAATATTCTATATCTCTAGAACAATTAATGATATATAAAGTGTTTTGTTTAAACTCTAAAAGTTTATCTCCAACAGATGCTAATTTAATTATGTCTTCACCATCGTTAATTTCTACGTCAATTCTATTTTCTATTGGAAAATAATCAAATTCATTTACAAGAGATTTAATAACAGTGTCATTTGCTACTTTAATATAAGTACTACTATCTGTTTTTTTGTCATAGTAAGCTACGTTACCTACATAAGCTCTCCTATTTATAATAGTAGATGTTTTATATCCAGTTCCAAATCTACCTATAACACTAACATCTTTATCTATATAAGGTTCATCTATTGGTAGTGATAATAGTTCTTGATTTAATCCACTTAAAGCATTAACAGTTCTAAGTGCAAATATATTAGATACAAACATTGCATCACCTGTTTGAATTGTTTCGTAAAACTGATTATATACTTTATCTCCACCTTTTCTAAAACCTTTTTCAAAATTAACTTCAAACAATAAATACTTTTGCCCTGCTTGACCATCTTTTCTTCTAGCCCAATAAAAATTAATACCAGTTTGAAATGGCTTATTAGGCATTCTACCTACCATACAATAATATAAAGGAACTTGTTTATCTTCTGTTTGATTTGCTATCACATGATTAATAACTGAACCTACGTGTACAGGTACTGATTCCTGTGAATCGTATACATTAGAAGCGTATATATCATAACCATTAGGATTGTCTCCCGATGCACTATGATAATAATTATATATTTCAGAATCAGTATTAGGTACATTTGCAGTCCATATAGCTAAATCTATTCCTCCATAATTTTGTGCCCATTCAGAATGATTGTCTAATACAGCAGTTACTTCAGCTGCAGTTTGAGAAACTAAATATGTAAGACTGTCATTTATATCAGCTTCACCGTTAACTAAAGTTGTATTGCATGTAGCTTCTGAATTATAGTCAGCTTTAAACCAATCAGATCCCATTACAGATTCTGTATCATATCCATATCCATCTGGTGCACCATAGTTTCTTTTAGCAGTATTATCTACAGTAGCTCTAGCTTTTATAGGTGCAATAAATGCATCTCCTGGTTTAAATATACTATTCAAAATTATTTTAGGAATGCTAACAGATGCACCTGCATTTGGTACGCCTAAGTTTTTTATAGTATTTATAAATTTTAATTTTTTTACTTTATTTCCAGTAGGAAATGGAACAGAAGCATTTAACCAAGGACTAATTCTTATTTCACCATCTATAACCATATACTCTATTTGTGCTGAAGTATTTCCGTAATCTACTGTAGAAGCATTATTAGCAGCTATTAACGTATTATTGTTAATATCTAGCATTCTAATTTTTTGTGCAGACGGATCGTTTATAAATAAATATTGAGTATTTGCTTGATTAACACCACTATCTACCTTTCTATCTAGATTTAAATGCAGTAATCCGTTACCATAGTACACCGTACTGCTCGCAACTTCATCGTTGGTACCAGATACCAAGGCATAGTCTTCTACAGAGCCCATAAGCCTGATTTTACCAGGTGTTTCAATGTCTAAACCATCTAATACTACTAAATTATTATCTTGTACATCTCTTTTGTTAGTATTATTATCTAGTCCACCACTAAAATTCTCTAAATTAAGAGCTTCTTTTGGCACGTTTTGTTCCTTTAGATTTATTTACTTTGGTATTATGAGTTCTTCTATCCTTGTTCATATCAGTACCATTCCAAGGATTACCTTTAAGCTTGTTAGTTGTCATTATTTTAGTCATTGCCGTCTATTACCTCTCCCCATAAGGATGTTATTCCATTTTTAATTTCTACAGTTTCTACTTTAAAATCACCATTGTCAAACCAATCTACTATAGCAAAAGCATGACCCCAATTATTTAGTCTACCTTTTAACCATTTATTTTTTTCATGAGTCATATCTTTTAAACAACCCATAGACCAAGAACCAATAGTGCCGTGAAGTTTTGTCATCGTATGTCTTTGTACGTCGTGTACATGTCCATACATTACATTCTCTCCATATGTTTCAAGATGCTTTTTTGCATGATACGTAGTTGCAAAGGCACCATGAAAGAAAGTAAGGTTACCAATTTGTATAGGTAAATTATATTCACTGTAACTATATCCTCTTTCTTTTATTTTACACGCCTTAAAAAAAGAATAATCAACGAGATAGGGATACTTAGCAACAAAATTATCCAACCAGAGATCGTGGTTACCTTGTAATAAATGTTTTTCTTTACATCCAACCTCTTTAAGCACTTCATCCCAAACATCTAATCCTTCATTAACTAATCTTATATCTTCATCTACTATTGGTAATACATACTCTAAAGGTGGTAGTTTTTTATCTTTATATTTCCATGCAGATACTGACTCCCACTCTCCAACATCACCTAAATTTACAAACACATTAGGTTTAATCTTTTTTACTGCTTTAATAACACAATTAACTGCAGCCTTATCCTCTAATGGATAGTGCTGATCGGGTATAATAATACCACGCTTCTTTATTTTCACAGGTTTCTCCTAGTTTTTTTTCTTTACTTTTTCAAAACTACGCATTCCCCCGAGACCGAGCATCCCAAGAAGTACTGTTGTTAGTGTGCCCATGTCAAACACGGGCAACACTATTTCAACACCACGAGCATATAGCACGAAAGTAAGTAATGGTTGTAGAATAAAGTGATACGCCAATGCTATTGAGCAAACCCAGCCAGTAAATGGCCTCCAACCTGCTACAAATATTGATGTATGACCTGCTTCTACTTTATTAACTTCAAGTTGAGCTTTATTAATTTCTGCAATTAATTCAGCTTTTTCTTGTTTGTCTAAAGTGAATTTATCAACATTGCTTGACACTTTGTCAATAAGTGTACCTATTAAATTTAAGTTAGGCATCCGTATCACATTGTGCGTCACAGTCTTCAAGACCTTTTAAATATCCTTGTTTCTCTAGTAACATTGATTTTACTTCAGTTAAGCGACCTTGTTGCTCTTGAACTGATTTTACTAGTTCGTTATGCTGCTCAACCAATGAATTCATTTCTTCCATTGCTTGTGCTTTTAGATCTACTTTTTTTTCTTTAGCCATTTGGGCTCTCCTATTTTGGTTATTAATTATTTCTTTTTCTTATTACGTTGTGCACGTATTTTTGCATTTTTTGCATTACGAGCTGCTTGAGCTTTTTTCATGCTAGAGTATGATGATTTTACTTTCCCTACCACTTTTTTACCAAAAGCTTTAGCTTTACCCATTCTTGTTTTAGGTTTTACTGCTGCTTTTTTATACTTTCTACCATTCCAAGTATAAGTTGTTCCTGGTTTAGCCGCTGCGTGTGCTGCTCTATAAGACTTAGCAGTTTTACTTTTCTTTTTATATGTAGGATAGTTACCGCCTTTAGTTTTAGTAACTGATTTTATTCCTACTTTCTTTTTACCTGTAACAGATCTACGTTGTTTAATTTTAGCAACTAAACCTTTACGTTTCTTTTTAGGTCTTCCTACCTTACTACCGTATGTACCTTTTCCTTGTGGCATTATGCTCTCCTTCTTTTTTTATAGTACTTTTTACTTATTTTAGTACCATACTTTGTGTTGTTAGACATGCCTTGACGTGTCTTTTTTTTACCATTACCCCTTTTAACTGTGCTTAGTATATTAATAAATTAAACCCAGTTTTTGCTTCGTAGCTAGATATGTCATACATCTGAATATACCTAGTTTCTACAAATATTCCAAACTTTTTTGTAAGTTTCCAACCATAGACCATTCCTAAGTCGTAATCTATGCCATTCTCGGCTACTTCATAGTTAAAGGCATAGTCAGACATACCTTTAGTAATTGGATACGTTGTAACCCACATATGCAGCCAATTCTTAGGTGTATATTTATAGTAATCCATACCTAAAGATAAGCTTAATTCATTCTGATATCCCTGATCTTTAGCCCATTCTTCATTGTATTCTCTTACAATTTCTCCATATACCTGTTTATAGAATTGATCATCTGTGTTTGCTACAAGTTCACCCTCTGCATTATACCACTTAAAATCAAAGTAACTATATCCATATTGTGTAAACTGTTCTACAAACTCATCTGTATAGCCATAGAAATATGCAAAATCCCAGAATGGTGTAGAATTTGTTGTGTCAATACCTTGTTCTGCCCACCATAAATCTATAGGTAAGAAGTCTAAATATGTAGGATGCATTCTACCAGCTACTCCCAAAGATAAATCTAAATTACCTAAGTTCTTTCTGTATCTCATGTCTAATCCTGCAAATTCTAAATCTTCTAACCCTCTATAGTCGTAGTTAGCTTTAATAATAAACTTATCACCAAGATAACGTAACATCATTTCTTGCTCTATGAAGCTTTCTTCAAACTCGTTGTGATCAGAGTACTCTAATACGTACTCCCATCCTTTAGCCATACCATTACCTATAGCTACTGACTGATTTATAGGTGCTTCTTTTCCAGTGTACCAAACTTCTGGTTTGTTTTCGTAACCAAATCTTGCTAACTTTCTAATACCAAAGGTAAAAGATGTATGATCTTCTAGTTCTTCTTGTATTTCTAAGAGCTGTCCACCAGTCACTGAAAATGTTTGTTCTTTAGTAATAGGACTATTTAAACTATATGCACCATATATGGTACTAAATTTAAAAAAGTCTTGTGCTACTAAAGCTCCCATAAACAATGAACCATAAAATAACTTTTTAAACCATTTTGCTAAATATATCATTGAAACTTCCTTAGTTGTATTTCATCAATTTCATCTTTGATTGCCTTGATGATTTTGTTTTTATCTAAATTGAAACTTAATCCAGCTTCAAACCTTTTTACTTCTTTACCATATTCAAACATAATTATTGTTGGCACAGAAGCTATCTTCCATTCGTCTGCAATAATTGCACCATAGTTTTTATCATCTATACTAGCATTAAACCATACGCAATTATTTAAACCATTTAAATCTAACGATGCTTTAAAGTTCCAATCTGCATTTACTTGAACTATAACGCATTCATCTTGACTCAATAATTGAATTTGTTGTAAATCTTTTAAACTACTTTGAGCATATAAAGGCGATAGCGATAAACAGATACCAACTAAATATGTAAAACCATATAACCATTTCATCTCTGTACCTCACTTTTGCATTAACATACGCTCAATGTTCTTAACATCTGTACGCATTTCTTTTTGTTCTTCTTTAATCTCTTGTACGTCTTTTTCAGTTTCAATGATTGTGTTTCTAATCATCTGATCTTTTAAATCATACTCTGTTCTACCGATTGGTGGCTCAGGTAATTCTTTCGCCTCCTGTATATCGGCTTGTAGAGTAAACCACATTGTAACAATCATTACTAAAGTTGTTCCTAATGTAATTAATGTTTCTATGCTAAATGTAAATTTACTGTCTTTACTCAGTTCTGCCACTTTATCCCCCTATTTAATTAAAATCCAAAATTAATATTACCAGTTATTGCAGAGGTATCTCCCCCTCCACTTTCTAATGTAAAAGTGAAAGAACCAGAACCGTCTTTATTAGATGGTTCATGTGTCCATCCAGGTCTAATC
>Ga0209337_1000240_pt1 | contig 43492 bp, 50 predicted proteins | sample LinPmetageLP53_FD_184044 | JGI IMG/M metagenome (GOLD analysis project Ga0209337, IMG submission 184044) | Marine viral communities from the Pacific Ocean - LP-53 (SPAdes) (version 2) | ecosystem: Environmental > Aquatic > Marine > Oceanic | place: Pacific Ocean | collected 2010-02-08
TCCTTCCACGTTTCCGGTACACCCAAACCTTGCTCAAATGCTTTCATCAATTCAACATGGTCATCATGACGATGAATCATTTCGTCTAATGTTGTAAGAACATTGAGTTGCTTCTTGTTCTCTTCACGCAACCGCTTGACTTCTGCTAGAAGTTTTGGTGCATCTGCTATGAGTGCCGCCCACTCCTTTCTGTTTGGTGAGTCTTTGTTTCCCGATAGACTGCAAATCACCTCGCCACCGCCTACTATGCTATACGCATCCCAATACAACTTAGTCTTCCACCTTGTAGGTATCTGTGGCGATTCACCAGTTTCTTCGTCAATAGGTGCAGTTACATCTTTCATAGTCATAACTCCATATTTGTCTGTGTCAATCATTCACTCTACCTCCTTATCAAACTCAGCATCCCAAGGGTCTTCAGTTGTTGTATAATCCCACGGTCGTCCTTTACCACACTCACAATCATCATCTTCACATGAACCATCCTCACACATCATTTCTTGATACCAATGCTCTTGGTCGTTGAGTAACTTAACCTGTAAATAGTATAGCGAATGGTCTGAATCCTTCCAACACTTGTAGATTATTTTACGCAACCGCTTGACTTCTGCTAGGAGAAGTGGCGAATCTTCTATGAGTTGTGCGTCAACACGCTGTCCATAAGTTCCTTTGGCAAATTGATAATTGCTCAAAATAACTGGTCCATTCACCCTATCTCCACCACCTTTCAATGGGTTGATTCCTGTGTATGTATCACTTTCAATGTCGTAGCCAAGACAAAAATGCCACGGCCCTTCTGTGTGTCCTTCGTATTTGTTTGTATCAATCATTCCTCTTCCTCTCCTGTGTGTGTCTTTGGTATGTGTGCACTAAGCATACTAGCAGGTATTTCACCTGCATCTACCATTGATTGAAGTAGTGCTGTTGCTATACCTGCACGTTCCTCACCTATCTCTCCACCATCTAAGATGGAACTAACTACCTGTCTTTTCTCCTCAACAATCCTATCAAATCTCTCATCAATAGTACCTGATACTGATAGGTATGTAGCCCATACTGTGTCACTATCCTGACCTATTCTGTTGACTCTATCTTCGGCTTGCTCTTCCCAACCTGATACCCATTCTCTCTCTACAAAGACAACCGTATCAGCACGTGTGAGAGTAAGTCCTTCCTTCGCCGCTATGGTTGAACAGATGAGTCCGTCTAACTTACCCGCTTGGAAGGCATCGACATGTGCCTGTCTCTTCTCTGCTGACACGCCGCCTGTTATGGTAGCGAATCTTTTACCACTGAATCTCTTATCTCCGTGTAGTCCTGAAACTAATGCATCCCCTACATCTCTGTGATGATGGAAGACAAGCAATGGTTTGTCATTAACATCGTAGTAGTCAGCCATCCAATTCATTGTAGCACCAACCTTCATTCTACCAGCGTGATGTCTAAGGTCAGTTAGCATCTTCAATACGAAGCCCGCCTCTCTCTTACCACCACTTGAATACTCTCTCATCCATGTGCGATGTGCATTCTTATACTCTCTCATCTCTACTGGTGTAGGTACAACAGGTATGAACTGACGAATCTTATCAGGTAACTCATCCATTACTTCTTTCTTTAGTCTGCGTATCATGATGTCTCTAAGTTTCTCATGTAACTCACCTTGATTGGTAGCACCTTTGAAGTCCCAACCCCAACCATTGTGTTCAGCACCACAGTACCTCTTAGCATATGGAAAGAATTGTCCCTCATACTCAGCAGGTCTAACTAACTCTAGTGTATTGAATAATTCTATTGGTCTGTTAGTCATAGCAGTACCACTCAAACACAATACTGATGAAGCATTCTTACCCAATGCTAATGACGCTACTGTACGTTTCGCAGTGCTCGTCTTAAGGTAGTGCGACTCATCAAAGATGACAAGGTTGTACCCCTTGTTAAGTAACTCATCTTTCTTCTTATTCATTAGGTCATAGTTAATTACAGTGAAGTTAGTATCTCTTACCTCGTCCTTACCATTCTTAACTACATCAACGTCAACATCAGGTAACCATGTTGTCAATTCCTTGACCCAATTATACTTCACATTGGCTGGGCATACTACTAACACAGGCCAATACTCTTGGTGTAGTGCTGCGTATGCAATTGCTTGGATGGTCTTACCAACACCCATGTCATCACCAATAAGTGCACGACCATCTGCTAACTCAGCAAATCTAACACCAGCATACTGGAAGGGGTATAACTCATGACCATCGGGAAACATTTCTGCTAGTCTCACACGCATGTCTTCTACCACTTCATTATCACTGAGTGAAGAGGCACTACTGATTGCTATTCTCTCAGCCTTGCCCTTGACTTGTGACATGATTGTATCATTAGCCATCATTGTTATACTCAGTTGATGGTTGTCACCTAACTTCTTGATTAGTGTATGAGCCTCACTCATTGCTATACGCCATACCTTTTGTTCGTGCATCCACTTACGACCATTGATTGTCTTGACTCTCTCTCTTGTGGTAACATCTGTACGTGGTATGCTTAGTAGAATACCATCCTTCTCTACTGTAACGGTGTACCCTTGTGGTGTTAGTGCACCACCTGTGCTTGATAGTTTAGATGCGTATGTTTCTAAGTCTGTTGTAGTATAACCATTGGCTCGCAGTACGTTGATTGCTTTGTTCAATACATCTTTGTCTTGCTTGAATGATATTGTACTACCATCATACTTCATAGCAGGGAAAGGTAGTGCTGCCTTCAATTCATTCCACAAGTCTTTACTGCGTCTTGTCCATGACACACCTACTCTTATGCTAGTCTTAGGCCACCTCTTTGAGTGGTCTGTCTTACCATACCATGTTTCTTCTATCTCTTTCACATGTACATGAGTACGGTCTGTTGTAGTATTTGCTATCTCTGATTGCCTCATGGTGCTAACGTATTCAATCAAGTCATCCCAATGTGGTATCCACTTCAACCCACACTCACTGAATACTCTCGGCATCTGTGTGTTCCTGTACTTCCTTAGTCTTGACACACACATAGCAGCATCAATCCATGATAGGCTAGTAGCATTAGCCATCTTATCTACGAATGCCCAATCATACTTGTTTGGCCCTTGGTCATCGTAGGTACTAGGTGCACCATAACCATGGAAGTGTTTGACAATCTTGTGTATTTCATCTGTTGTTATCTTTATATTATCTGTCATCACTTAATCACTCTCCATTATCTATAACTAATTTGTTTATATAGTCCATCATCATTTAGCACCACGAACCCCACAAGTATATGCCTTGGTCAGTTTTTATCTGTGTGTAATTATACATTTGGTCACGAGCATAATGTTCCCAATCAACATACATAGTAAGAGGGTTATCATCTGTTACTACACCGGTATCGTATGCCTCATTCATGAAGTAATCTTTGAGTTCAAACTCATACACACAGGCAAAGCGTAGGTTATCTTTGACGTGCTCTACGTTGTCAACCATCTCTTCTGTTGTCGTGTAGTTATTCTTACAGGCTAGAAGTATAGCAACTCTATCCTCATCACCATCTAAGAACTCAAAGAGTGAATGCAAATGTTGTACGTCAGGGTTTTCACCCATGTTAATACCATCGTAGTCTTGAATGTGCCACTCATCATGATGCTCATGAGTACAACCTGCTAGGTTACAAAGACCATGACCCTTGAGGATAACATCATCTTCATCTACTAACTGTTCATATGAAACCCACTTGAATACTAGAGTTCCCTCAGCATAACACCCAAGGCATCCCATTGCTATATTCTTATCACTCATTCAATCACCTCGTAGTCTGTTGAGTCAAGTAAGAAACCTAACTCAGTAGTGTCACCCTCTGCATTTATGATGAACACAAGCCCTCTACTCTCCCAATTTGGTTGGTTAGTAGCGGGAAATGCGTTGTATATTTTATCCTTAGACACATGTATTCCTGTGCCTAGCAACTTGAAATCATTTCTTGGTCTTACTCTCATTCAATCACCACGCCGTATGAATCACTCAAGTATTGTAACTCATCTTGTCTGAGTGGTCTGTGTCCTTTGGCTAATGCACCTGCACATTCATAACACATCTCTGCATCTTCATCTTGATAGACACCCTTACACATGCCATTGTAGTGCCATCTGTTTGAGCCTACTTCTACATCTGATGCAACGTTAGTCCAACCATTGTGTATGTTAGAACATTGGTATGTCAGTAAGATACTGTCAAACTTAGGCTTCGTTTGGTCATGGTAATGTGTCTCGTATTCGTCATGGTAGTCTTCTACCATACCTAGTGCCTCAGCCTTACTGTCAGCATCAACAGTGTGGTACTCCATCATAATCACCTTACGTGTGATGATGAACTGTTTCTTCACCACTGTGTCACCATTGTTATTCATGCCCAACATACTAACTCACCTCCGTACCATACATTTCCTTCGTCGTCAATCTCATATCCTATTTCATTCATCATTTGTTTCATCTCCTGTTTGTGTATTGTAGTAGTCAGCCATCCAATTGTAATACATTACTAAGTCCTCGTACTGTATTGAGTTAGGTATTTCGCACCATACTTTTAGTAAGTCATCAATGCTCTGAATATTATCATCAACATCATACCCATAAAAACTCAAGATTCTACCCACGTACTGTAAGAATGGTGGGTAATCACTGTCAGGGTCGTATGAACGTGGGTTACCTAGTCTGATTGTCTGACATGGGTTGACACTACTGCTACAACATGGCACACCCATGAAGTCCCACACTGGCTCATAACTACGGTCAAAGTCTTGTCGTGTGTCTACGTGTGATATTATATCACCACAGTTATTGCAGGTAGTATACATCTCTAGTATATTGGATGGGTACACTCTGTCATTTCTTTTATCTTCATTACTATTGGTCAGCATTAGTTACTGAGACATAATTTGTTTATATAGTCCAAGATTCAGTTCATCGGTTTCTATCACTCATGCCTACATTACAGGTGCACACTACCACCACCAACACCAGCATTAGTATAGTTACAGGGCTATGCAACAGGCTTGCAGTACAACGGTTCTCTATGTTGTATGCAATTTGTCTAAAGATTATTCTATACGCTATACAAATAAGGTACTCAGTATATTGTTGAGGCTATGTGTATCTGTTTAGGTTACTACATATATATATATTAATCTCTATGTATAGACAATACTAAAGAAACATTGTACAGAACTATTATTCATCTGTCCTCTCTACGTGTATGTATGTGCAGATAAGGACATCAACAGGGGATGAACGAGACATACGGGGGAGAGCCACAGCCACCACCAATGTGTGGTTTGCTTATGGTGGGTGGAACTGGTGGCCTAGCGCTCTCGCTGAGGAATATGATTTATTTTACAGCGTGTGCTATGTTTTACCACCCGTATGGGTGGCAAACCGTAGCGAACAAAGCGTGTGCGAAGCCGAACGATTAGAGAGCCGCAACACGTGCGAAGGTGAAGACATCCCCGCGCATCATGGAAATCGCGCGATAAAAAAAACCCCCCGCCGTGAGGCGAGGGGCATGGGGTGATGACCCCCTGCGAGTGTACCCGCAGAGGGCTTGCGTGAGTCTGTCGCGTGAGTTACTTACTCAGAGTGCGTTGCTGATTCTAGCACGCAGGTCGGCAACTGTGCCAGTGTGCGGTAGTCCTAACGCTTTGCAGGTTGCTACGAGTTTCGCTTTTGATACGCTAGGTGTAGCCGCTTTCTTTGCGGTCTTGGTATTCTGTAATGGGCCAGTCCTAGCAGGTTGTGTGCCTCGTGAGATAACAGCCTCGGCTTTCATGTTCGCTTTCTCGCCTTTGCTCCTTCCTTCCCACCATGAACCGCCATAGTTAGCATCTGCTCTAACCCATGCAGTGCGAGCCTCTTCCTCAGAACCGTATTGCTTAGCGTTTCCGTCTTTGTCATTCACACCAGCGGCGAACCATACACCACCATTTGCAGCCGCGGCCACTAACCCCGCACTGCGAGCCTCTGATTTAGCGGTACGCTTTGCAGTCTGTTGAACACTGTTCAGGACGAACGCCCATAGCATTGTAGTGCGTGGGTTATTACCACTGACTCTGTATTGCAGTGTTAGGTTTCTTTTGTGTGCATCACTGATTTCTGTACCTGCTCGATGGCTTGACCTAGCAGTAGCAACGTATCGCTTTAGAGCAGCCCTCGCTTTTGCCGGTGTTACACGCGTTGAGTCCTTTACGTTCCATACATACACAGGGTATGCCCCTGATATGTCCGCTTGGACATCTCCCGTTTTCCCCGTGGATATATCCACGAGGGTAGACAGGATGTCATTCATCCTCTCCGTAGGGGCGTTCATTCTTATTTCGTCATTCGTATTTGCGGTTGACATATTTTTATTCTCCTGCCTTTCGACGTTCTTACATACATAATTTGTTTATATAGTCCAAGTCTATTCATCCATGTTTTACACGTCAAGACCATTGCGCGGTTAGGGTTGCGCTTATTGTAGAGGATGACATTGTAGATGTTCCAACCGTATGGGTGGGGATACCACGACGGGTGAAAGGGATAGTGGAAGCGTAACACTGGTGGTAGCATAACGCTGCTGTGTGGTAGCGGTGGTGGTGGTACAGGTGAGCCTGTTAGCCCCACACGTTGCCTGATTGCTACATACATGAGAGGGTGACGCCACAGCGTCACGCTCGTTATACACAGACAACGGCGTAGCGTGAGTGCTGCTGTTGCGTTGGAATTGCGCGGCCACAGCCCCCACCGCAGTGACCCTGTTGCGCCGCCACTAGCCGGAGGAATAGGATATTGCGTGTTTATATTGCGCTCTATGACAGCACACAGCGCTCGAACAAAAAAATATTTTACTAAATAATTAACATATACTGCCCACTTTGGACACATGTCAAGGTTTCATGGTGGTGGCGGTATCGCCAAATACTGCCCCCCGTTGCGAGTTACGTGGTTTCGGACATAGGCAAAGCACAACCATTGGTTGGTGTGATGGGATATACCGACGAAGAGAGCGGATTAGAGCGTGGGCGGCCACAGGTTAGGACGCAGAACCCGCAGATTCAGGGTATTTTGGACAATTTTAGTGGTGGGGTCGGATATATGGGCAACACGCCGGGCGATGATGTGATGGTAATGCCTGATTATGGGCCTAATCCTGTTTCGGGGCATAATCTTGGACAGGCTAACAAAGATGCGTATGACGCTTACCTGAGAGAAAAACAAGTGGCTGACCGAAAAAAAGGCATTTATGGGGCTAAAAATTACAAGGGTACGAAGCCTAAGAGTCGTTTTGGTACGGCTTATGGTGGTTATGGCTTACCTAGAATGTTAGTTGGTGAGGGTGATAATAGTAAACTTCATCCAACAACGATTGCAAATAAATTTCGTGATACTAAGCATTACCTAAATCAGAGGCCAAAAACTAAGCCTGAAACGAAAGATAGAATACAGATGAGTGGTGATGGCCCGTTTGAACTTGCCATGAGTGTCCTCAAGAACGCGGCGGATTATGACGTAGATATGTCGAATCCTATCAGTGTGGAATCGTTGCAAAACGATAGAGCGCAGTGTAGTAAATGTGGAAATTATGGTGCTAACATGCGGCAAACCTTTGCAGACAAGTTTGGAATGAGTAAAATTACACGTGATGTTTGTGAAAATTGCTTCGGTAGTCGCTAACTAAATATGCTAACACCCTACCTCAGATACATGGGCGTAGCATTCGACGAGGCATGGGATGTACTCAAGGCAAGACCTCCTACTCCTTTGCGTAGGAATTACAATCGCCCAACTGCAAGACCAACAACTACTGCTGGTGCACCCGCTGCACGAGATGTAGGACAACCTGTACCACCTGCTACACAGATGGGTATGGATGATGTTATGACTCAACAGAAAGAAATGATGCAGCAGCAAAGAGCGCAAGAAGCAATGAGAATGAATCAGATGAAAACTCAAGACCCTGAGGCTTATCAAAAAATCCTCTTAGAAAGAGCATATGCAAAGCGTGAAGATGACTCTCGTCGTCGTATGGCAGATATGGTAGAACAAGGCATGCAAGGCGGTACGCCAATGGAAAAAGCGTTTAATTTTCTTACTTGTAACCGCTAGATAAATAGCATATGACATGTTGCTACATTCGTGGATTTCTCAATTTATGAAGTTGGCCCAAGAGATGGGTTACAGTCATCAGACACGATAACACCGACTTTTAAGAAGGTGCAATTGATTGAAAAAATTGCTAAAGCCGGAATTAAACACATTGAGGTTGGCTCAATGGTTCATCCTGACAAAGTTCCTAATATGGCAGATAGTGCATCTGTATTCAAACAAGTTTCACATTTACGCTCAGACTGCGAATTAGGAATGTTAGTTCCTAACGGAATAGGAGTCAATAGAGCATACGAAGTAGGAGTTGAGAAATATAACATATTTTTCTCTCCATCTGAGTATTTCAACGTCAATAACTTCGGTAGAAACCTATCACAGATATTCACAGAATACTGCAATGCTCTAAATGGTATACATGAAGATAACATAAGAGTATACATTTCAACTGCTTTTGGATGTCCTATGGTAGGTGATATCCCTACGAAAGACATGATTAAGACACTTGAATGGGCTAATACACTAGGAAATAACATAGTATTATGTGATACGATAGGTACTGCAAACCCTTCGTTAATACGTAAAGTTATGAAACTGACAGAAAGGAAAATAGATGCAGACATATCATTACACTTACATCATGGTTTAAGAAAAGGGAAAATGATGGATAATTTATCCGCTGGCTTTGATATGGGTGTAACACAATTTGATTCTAGCATTGGAGGAATGGGTGGATGTCCGTTTGTACCCGGCTCAGGTGGTAACTTAGCCACTGAACATTTAGTGCAATGGGCAGAAAAAGAAAATCTTGATTGTGGTGTTACTTCGTCAGACTTAAGAAATCTAGTAAAATATGTAGATTCTACGATAAAAGTATAGTAGCGACGATTACCACTAAACAGACACTAATTAAAATTTGTTGTATTATTTCAGTTATTTTAATTCTTAAATAGCCTTTTATAGCCATAGCAATCATAATTGCCCACCATTAGTACTCGCTTGTGCTTTACCTGCTTCCATCAATCTTTGTTGTTCTTGTTGTTGTTGCATTTGCTTTTGTTGATTTTGTTGTTGTTGAGACCTCATAGTTTCCATAGCCATATCCATAGCAGCCTCTTTACCTTTATCGGTGGCTAATTTTTTAGCCGCTTGTCCGGCTAAACCTTTTGCTCCTTCTTTTGTTGCTAACTTTGCAGCCCCTTTTGCACCTGCTGAAATAGCACCTTTAATGCCCTGAGATGCAACTGTTCTACCAATAGCACCTATTGCTGCACTTGCTAAAGGCGCAAGAAAAGCAAACTTGAGTACAGGTGTGGTGACTTCCGAGGCTATAAATGAACGCTTTGATAAGAGAAAACTTGGCTGAATGAGAACCAAATTATGTGTATTAGAAGCCACCACGAAGCCTCGGAGGAAGCACAACATCAAAGAAGTATCGCTTCTGTACCGAGTATAGTAGAGGGGGTCCGATATGTCAAATGTCTTAGTAAAGTCTTATATTCAAGATAGACCAAAACGGCTCGCTCAAGCAAAAGTACAGCGATTATCGCGTAAAGTCAAGAATAAAAGAACAAAGCACAAATACCAACGTGCTCTCTCGCGGGGTGCAGTAAGGCCGAAAATGCGCAGACAAACAGGTTTGGTTAGAATTTCAAGGAGTAGATAATTATGACAGCATTCACAGAAGCATGGAAACTGCTGAAAATGGGCCAAGAAGGTATGAACGTAGAAGAACAAGGTAATGGTGAAGAAGGTGTTGCTATGCATCACGACCTCCCTAGTTACATGGAAGAGGCTATGAACCAAACTACTGATAAGCGCAAAAAACGCGAAAAAGCAAACAAACTTCGTCAACGAGTATCAGACCATGATGAAGATTCTAAAGTAATTCAATACTACAAAGACAACCACCCCCAATGGTTCAATGAATGGAAAGATGGGGCTGGTGAGTGATGGCTGACAAGAAAAAGAAGCCGAAATTAACTTTAGTCATTTCTGTTGGCCCAAAAATGAAAACTAAGCCAACGGATGCCTCTACACCGGATATGAAGAAATACGGCTCTATGCCGATGAAAAAAGCATGGGGCATTCTAAAAAATGAAGATGAAATAGAATCAGATATGGAAGAAGAACGTCAAATGCAAGAACGTAAAAGAATACATCATTTGTTACAAAATGAAGGAAATGAAATACCTGAGTTTGGTGATGGAGATGCACGTCAAGCAGGAATGTATCAAGCAGAGCGTGATGCAATAGAAGCAGAAGGTGTGCCTGAAATACGAATGCGACGTAGTGCACCTAGACCGGGTGACCCGCGATTTGCAGACCCTAACAAACCAAGACCTAGTATACCAAGAGACGTTTTTGGAAAAGCGTGGGATATGCTAAAAGGTGAAAGAGGTGGTTTGCCTAGTAATTTCAAAAGAACTAAAACCTCTGCAATGCCTGAGCCGAAACCTATGCCCAAACTTGAGGCTGAACCTGAAACACCTACACCTCAAAAAGTCGCGGCTGCGAAACAACAGTTTGATTTTATTAACGATATTAGAAGAAAGCGAGGTGAAGCACCTATCTCTATTGATGAGCATTTGCAACAAGCAGGTCTTAAACTAGAAGATTATGACAGAGAATATCACCCTGAGGCTTTAGAATGACTGTATTCGACAAGGCTTGGAATTTTCTCAAAGCAGACCCCATTGATATGCAAGAATATCCTGACCCCATTGATATGCAAGAATATCCTCCCGGCTCAGGTCGTTTTATGTCTTTAGTAGACATGATGCGGGCTAGAAACGCAGATGCTCGTAAAAATATACAAGCGAGTAAGTTACCCATAACCCCTAATCCAAACACAAACACAGATTACCCACCAATTCCAAACACAGTCATGGTAAACGGAAAAGAGATGGACAGAAAAAACTTTTATAATCAAAATAAAAACAACATTATGGTGAGTCCAACTGGTAATTTGAATGATATTCCTAAAGAAGATAGATGGAATCCTTTGTGATGATTGAGGTGGGTGAAGATGAAACCAATGGACATAGCCTTCCAGTTGCTCAAGGAATTAGCGTCACCTGATGGCTCATCTCCTAACTTTACACTATTCGGTAATGAAGATGAGGACTTGCGACGTAGAGAACAGGAGCATATAAGAGCACTTTCTCAGAGTTTTACCCCCCCTCAGATAAACACAACAAACCCTACAAACCCTCAGATAAACCCTACAAACCCTCAGATAAACACAACAAACCCGTTATCTGATAATTTTTTTGACAGACATGCACATGAGAGACTCACCGATAGGGAGAGGACTGTCGACGAAGATGAAGAAAAACAAGTCAGAGAACGGATAACCCAAGCGATGCAACCATATATAGATAAGATGGGGAATTACAATATAGGTGTACCAAAGAGACTTGCAATTAGAACACATCTTTTGAATGAGGACAGAAGACCGGATGAAACTTACAGTAAGAGCAACGGTGATTCTATCGTCGCTATTGTAAGACCACATAAAAAAAATGGCTTGAAACCTGAGTTAAACACAGTTATGCTACGTCGTTCAGAGATGCACCGCACAGCACCTCAACCATTCAAGTCTACCGCAATGGATGTTGATAAAGTAATAAATGCACATGGTATGTCGAAGAAACAGATGAAGAGGTTGGCGACACAAAGACGGTATGAAAGAGGCAGTGGTAGGCAGATTTCTGTTAAAAGCGAACCAATGGACATAGCCTTCCGGTTGCTCAAGGAGTATCCATCAGAGGATGAAGATATGGATGAAAATATGTTATATGATTATTTCAGCACTTTTGACGATGAAGGACAAGAGACCAAACTCGGTGAAAGTCATGCACCTGAAGGTCAAGAAAGATTAGACGAATATGGTAATATAAAAGATTATGATGAAGAAGACTATTGGGATTCAATAAACGAACTCGAAAGGTATCGTAAAAAACGATACAGTGAGGATAATCGGCGTGGCCCATCTAGCGAAAAGAGGCGACCTCCAATGTCGTTGCTTCCCGAAGACCACCCTAATTATGACACTCGTTCGAAGTGGAATGGTCCACCCATAGAAAAAGCCTTTCAGTTACTCAAGGAGCGCAAGTCTCCAGCAGCATTTGCTCACAAGTTAGAGTATGACAAGCAATATCAAAAAGACCCAAAACGTGTAAAGTACCGTGAGCAATTAAACACAGAGCGTAGGAAGCGGGGCATATACGGTAAAGGTGGTAAAGATGTCAGTCACACGCAAGGTGGAAAACTGACTTTAGAAAGCGCACACGCTAATAGAGCGCGACATTTCAAAAGCAAAGGCACACTCCGTAGGGTCAAGGTGAAAAAATGATTAAACCTATGGATGCAGCATGGTCTGTATTAAAATCTAACACAATTCCTATCAGACCTAGAGTTATGCAATATGCAACTGACCCAAAGAAAACCATGAGATTAGAGCAAACAGGTGGTATCGCTCGACGGGCTAGAGAAAAACTAATGGATGAATTTAAGGCTAAAACGAATCACAACCATCCTGATTCATTTTCAGAAAATGAAACTGACGTAATGAGCCAACATGGAGATGGAGGTAGAGATTACGATTCGCATGGCGGAAATCCCGATTATGGGCCTAACCCACAAACTTTCCTTAGTGGTAATCCTTCTATTGATAGAACAGGTACTGCCGAAGAAATTGCTGAAAGAGCAATGTTGAGGGCACAAGGCCACGGCTTTTTAGAAGAACAGGGCGTTTAAAAGTTATGATTGAACCTATGGATGCAGCGTGGGATTTACTCAAGGATGACAAGTTTATACAAGACGCAAGCAGTTGGGATTTCATGGATGAGGACGGAGTGCCTTACTACGATTCAGCGATGTCACCGGAATGGTCGTATGGGTTATGCAGTGACATGGCGTGTGCGGTTAATTCCCATCTCAGCGCTTTGGGGCATGACGCAGAGGAATTGGATGCATTCCATAGAGAAACCAATGCGCCCCATACTGTCAGTAAGGTTGGCAATCACATAGTGGATTACTCAAGAAGGCAGTTTGATGAGAATGCCGATGTGCCTACTGTGCAGACTTTAGATGAGTTCTACCGTGATTTTAGTGAGGGTAAGGAATGACGGCCTTCGACCAAGCGTGGGCTGTCCTCAAGGGCGATAATTTCTTCGATAACATGAGGGCGAAGAAGAAGCGAGGGGAGAAGACCGCAAAGCCCGGACATGAGGATTATCCTGATAAAAAACAATGGAAAGATATTACTGCTAAAGCGGAAAAACCATTTCATGGTTATAATCCAAACAAACATAGTCGTAAAGGTGGATTAAATGCAAAGGGTAGAGCCACAGCAAAACGAGAACAAGGTTCTAATCTTAAACCACCAGTAACTACAAAACCATCTAAACTTAAACCCGGTAGCAAAAAAGCCAATAGACGAAAATCTTTCTGTGCTAGAATGACTGGGGTAAAAGGTCCAACTAGCAAAGAAGGTAAACTAACGCCAAAGGGCGCGTCGCTCAAACGGTGGAATTGTTGATGAACCCTTTTGACCAAGCGTGGTCTCTGCTCAAATCGCCGTATGATGTTTTTACGCAGGAAGGTCACGCCGCAAAACCATTTGAAGGAACGCTTTATGCTGGTGGTGACGTCACAGATACGCCAAGATATTACACTCCTTCTTTAGAGGGTGCTTTGGATTACGCAGTATATGGTTCAGCCACCGGAGATGTGCCGATGAGAGACACTTCCCCTACTATTAGGGTCGTTCAAGACCCCGGTTTCAACGAAAAGGGGCAACCTGCTGGTCGTTTGATAGCAGACCCTAAATTACAGGATGCGTATATGCAATACGATGACTCACCCTTAGAAAGTGAATTGATGGATGACGATACTTTGCGACAACTCATTTCACAAATGTCAGATAAATCACCCAAAAATGATACCACCGGGTATTATCACTCGCAACAAGACAGGGAGAGGCACATAGAGGGCGCTTTGCAGAGATTGAGGGACAAGAAGGGAGACAGGTTGGACCTCACTGACTCGGAGAAGAGGATTGGAAGTATCTCCACAGGTCGGCATGACGAGTTGGATGCGATGGATTTCGATGACATAACCAGCGGTTGGGACTTCTTGGAGGATTGGGAGCAAGATTGGTTGTTGGATAATCGTTTTGACGAACTACCTATGTGGATACAGGAGAATTACTCATGAACCCCTTCGACCAAGCGTGGGTTTTGCTCAATAGAGCATAATTCCGATGATTATAAGTATCCTTCTATACATATAGATATATTAATCTCTATATATAGACAATACATAAGACACTTAGGACAGATAAGGCTTAAGATGACCCCCACCGTGGGCTAGAGCGAGGTCACAGTATGAGTAGAGATGTCGGAGACACAAATGAAATGAAAATGACTGGGTTGATTTTATCTCAATCAGCCTTAGTTGGATTAGCAATAGGAGTGTATAGTTCGGGACTATGGATGCCAGCAGGTTCTAGTGCGAGTTCAACGATAGATGGAATGACTTATGCAATGGGTGCGTTAGCAGTTCAGACAATAGCATACTATTTGTTTAAGATGTTCTTTGAACAATCTATGAAAGAAAAAGTAGAAGTTGCCGAAATGCAAAGAAACAGGCAAAATATGTATAGACAGCAACAAATGGGCTTTGACCAACGTAGAGCAGATTTAGAATTAAGGCAAATGGAATTACAATTAGAAAATGAATTACGTTTAATGCATGAAGACCCTAGTAGATTAGCCCAAAATACAGAAATGTACAACGGTGGGTCTGTTAGTACTGGTATTCAAGGTGACTATCATAACACCGCTAATCCTTTCGGAGTACCTAGCCATGTTGCAAATAACGAAGCACCTATGAATCTTGGACTTTCTAATACACAACAAGCAGTTGATTTAATGGGACAATCTAATTTACCATCACGCACATTACCTATACCGCCAAGAAATGGACAACCAACAAACCAACGAATGAAGAAAGATGGTACACCGGATTTAAGATATAGAGTATAGTGTGGTAGGACAAGATGGTGCTACCGGGACAACTAATTCCTTCTCCTTTGCGTATATTTCGCAATGTCGGTGATGATTCGGTAGAAGAAACTCTTCGAGCAATGCATTTTGCAAACACCGTTGATAATACATATGAATGGGGAATTGGGTGGGTTAGAACAATAATCATATCTTTTGCTGCTGTTATGTCTGTATCTGCTTTGGAAGCAAACTCTGATTGGAATCTTTGGGAATTTACAGTAGAGTGGTTGTATCAAAAAATAGCAGACTTTGGTTCTTGGATAACAAATAAATTTAGTTGAGTTGATGCTTAGTGGTCGCTGCAAGTGGTAGTGTATTAGTTGGAGTAGCCTTATACGGGAAACAAGCGTATAATAATTGGAAGTCACGAAGAGTAGGAATTTATGGCGCATCTATGGTTGGTAAGACAACTTTAGACAAATATATGACTACTCCGGGTGAAATGGAAGAAATACCTGAACATGAAAGAACTAAACATTTTAAGATAATTACACGTTATATATTACCTAAACCTACACGTAAAAGAGTACGTTGGGAAGGTGAAAGAAGAGTTGTTCATTCTGCTGATATAGGTGGGGAAGAACGTTTTTGGAATCTTTGGATTGATGATATGGTGAATCGCCAATGTGAATATGTTGTATTTATGTTTGATGATAGAGCATTCAAAGGCGGTGATGACGCTCTACAACAAGTGGGAGGTTTTAGATTCTTAGTGGATAATGTAATAGAGCGAAATTATAGATATAGGAATTGGAAAAGTTGGAGAAAGGGTAAGAGATATGTACCTAAGATGATATTATTAGTTGCAAACAAGGCAGATAGATATTTTGATGCTAAAGCAGCACAATTATGGAGAGAGGGTAGAATAGGAGAACATAAGATATTTGACCCTTTTAGAGAAGACTTAATTCGATTACAAAAAGCAGGTGTACCTACACGACGTTCTTTCATGGCTACCCGCATAGGATGGAATGTAGAAAACACATTATTAGAGATGATTGATTACTGACCTCAATAGTGACCTTTTAGAGGTAGTAGTGTGTGCGAGAGGTATGGCGAAGGGGGCGACGGCAACTGCATTAGTCTCTACTGGTGGTACTAGCAACTCCCTTAGAACAACAATTCCTATGTGGATTGTAGAACAATTTGGCTTATCTGCTGGCTCTAAAATAGAATGGTCACTAGAAGTTAAAGATGGGGAAATGTCTATTTCAGTAAGCCCACAGGAGTGATATGTATGGTAATGGGTATGAATCCTTTCTATAATCAACAACAGCCAAATTTGGGCCAAATGAATGATGCTACATTAATGGCATTATCACAACAGGGAAATCCACAATTTACCCACGCTGCACTACTAGAGCAACAATCTGCTCAACAACAAATGCAAAGAATGGCAGTAGAAAAAAACATAGAAGTTCCTAAAGTAAATTTTTATCCTTCCCGTCACGCTAATCCATACAAAGCGAGAAAACTAGATATTCGTCAAGCATACAAACTTTTGGCTCCTACTAAAAGGTCAATTATAGACCCTAGAAGATTATTTCGCCATAGTAAATATATGTATAATAAAGATACTGCTGTATGTTGTGTAGATGGTTGTAACGTAAAACAATTAATACAACATGATAATTTATATTCTAGAATAACTGATGAAGAAAGCGGTAGAACATTATGGGATATGTATTGGCAGAATCCTGTCACTGGAGAACCTGAGGCGTTTATTGCAAGAGAGGGAGTAACTAGTGGTCGTAAAATGAGAGCGACTTATTGTCCTGAACACCTTCATCTGTATCATCTACTTTGTAAATGGGAAGAACAGCAAGATGTTGAAGATGAAATGAAACCTAGTCGATTTCGCGACAAAATAAAAAGAGGTGTGAGCATAGTTACAGTACCAATATCTACTGTTACTGGTGGACAAACAGGCCCATCACATCCTATGATTACAAAATATGAGCCTTTCTTTGCTGAAATTTCAGCAGACGTTAGAGGTAGTAATGGTATTAGTATGCAACATTATGTTAATCCTGTTACTGGTGAAAATGATATAACTACTATTACATTTGATATGAGGATGTTTCAAAAAGAATTGTTAGACATGAGTAAACCTAATCAAGCCTTTCAGGATATATTAAACCAACAGGCTCAAGTCCTCAGCCCAACTCCGATGATACCGGAAGCGATGATGGAGGGTATGCAATGACGATGAACTGGAATACACAACCACCGCAAAATTCAGCATTGAATCTCAGTCAAACTGGTGCACCTAATACACCTATGGGTGGGTACAACGGTGGTTATACAGCCCCACAACAAGGTTGGTATCAACAACCACAACAACAACCGGGTTTTCTAGGCTCTATGTTTGCAGGTGCAACTGGTCAAGACCCATATAATCAACAAGCAATATTACCACCAAGTGAAACTGAAATATTAATGACTATGTTAAATACATCATTTCCAGTAGAAAGATTTCTCCAATCTCCTATCTTTCCTATGTTGTTAGAAGTTATTAGTCAAATTAATACTTTTTCATTATTAACTGTACTAAAAAGTGCAAGTTATAATTTTGATGAAGAAAATGGAGTATTCAAATTAGACTTAGCATCTTTACCTACTGAACTACAAACTATGAGTTCAGAAAATGTAATGTCACAAATGAACTCTATGACTAATACAGTAAACCAAACAATTTCAAATGCAGATAGTCAAAGACAACAGACAATGCAAAATGCACAACAAAGTATGTTACAAAGTCAATTATCTAATGCGCTTGCTGACCCCGGTATGATAAATAATGTAGCACAAGGTAGTGGTACTTTCTTCCGTAATTTCATAACTGGAGGTAGAGCATAATGCTTGGTGGTAAAAATCCGTATGGTGGAGGCATGAGTATGCCAATGCCAAAACAATTAGCAGATATGTCAATGCATATGTTAGCACCTAAAAGACAAGTAATTGTTGACATGGTAATGGTTCAATTAATTAGTGCTATACTTATTTTTATGGGAATTTTAATATTCAAAAACGGTGATATTACACAAGCAGAGATGTCGATGTATATGGTAGGCGTCTTTCTTTCGTTTATACTCTTGACCTCTATATATCAGAGAATAACACGTTATGTATAAGCAATACTGATTAAGCGGTTAGTTCTCCGCTATACATGGTTGAGCGAGAGCCAGTTATGAAACGCTCCTGTGCGTTCTGTCAAAGTGATGACAGAGAAGTACTTGAGGAGGCAGTCAAGAACGGTGAAATGTCCTGTAAACAATTGGACAAAGATATGAGTTGGAGGTCTAATACTGCTGATAGGCATTATCGAAATCATATGGGTCAATATCATATGGCTGCGAATCCATCTTGTGTAATATGCTCTAATGAGAATAGGTCAAGATTTGAAGAAAGATTCTTTGCCGATGGTTCTGAATCAGAAGTTATTGCTACTGAATTAGAAATACAGGAGAGTACTGTGTATCATCACATGAAGCACCACTTTCAGCCGTTGGTTCAACGCTCGGCAGCAACTGAGGTCGCAATTACAGTCGGAAATGAAATTACCGTATTACGAAGTAATGTTGAAAGACTCAACGGAAAATTAACAGAATTGATGGATGAGGGTAATGTCCATGAAGAAGGATTTGTTAGAAATGCAGTTTCTTTGCACAAAGAAGTAAGAGAGTCAATAAAAGATTTAACAAAGTTCCAAGACCAATGGGGTACTATGGGTGAAGGTTCTCAAGTTAATCAAACAATCAATATACTCAATGTAGAACTAGCCAAAGAAAGTCCTGAAACTTGGAAGAGAATAAAAACTCAATTACAAGAAACAGTGGAGGGTATGGAATGATACCAATTACTGATTTGATGCAGGTTACTCATCCGGGTTATCAAGTATACTCGTTAGGAGTAGATAGAACTAATCCTAACATACACTTACCAGTATTTTTAGATTATTGTACATGTGTATGTGAAAGGTTTAGACATTATGCAACTCAACATACTGAAAGATTAGTTACAGAAAATAGTTTAATGAAGGTTATTGATATTGTTAAGGAACTAGATGAATCCGATGACCCTGAGATAGTCTTTCCTTTAAGAGGTGCATTAATTGGAGCATCATATGAATTTATAGAGCATTGTAAAGATATGGGTAATTGTTTCAAAACACCTCATACTATGAAAAATTTCTATAATAACTTAGGCGGTATGGTTCAAGAGTTAACAAAAAAATTTGCTGGGGTAGATGAAATATGAGTAAAATTTTTGTTAAATCTAGTGACGGTATCATGAGCCTTCAAGATACTAGAATGTATAACCCTAGAAGTGAATCATCGTATATGTTCCGTAATAACGATGAAGATGAGACAACATATACTGGTCATGAAGATGGCGCACATCGTGACGAGATGACCGCGAAAAAGAAAAAAGAAAGAGATGACAGAAAGAAAGAGATGACAGATATAAAACATATCAAAGTCAAACCATCTGAAATAAATAGTATCTCTGACGATGATGAACAAGAAGAAGATGAAAAATTAAATCGTGAAGTAGAACCATCAAAATTAACAGGCCCACCGGGTAACATGGGATTTTTGACTAGTTTAGCAACTCAAGCGAAAGGACCGGGTGCAGCAGGTGGACATGCTTTTGCCACTGGTGAACCTATGGAAATATCATTTCAGTTACTAAAGGCTAAAGGTCATGATGAAAGACAGGGTTTTATTGGAACACCAAAGAAAGAGAAAAAGTCAAAAAATAATAAAGATAAAAAAGTTGCTATTCGTGCTAAGAAAGATAAGAAAGAGCGCTCTAAAAAATGGAGACCTTCTACTGGTCAATTCAAGATGCCACCCGGTGGTATGAATCCTCAATCGGCTACTGGTCGTAGAGCCAAAGCAAGAATGCGTGGTATTAAGGGTGCAAAAAAAACTGGTTTAGGTAGAGCACACTTAGCAGTTGAGATGTCACATCGAGGTGTAAAGACAAAACAACCTCAATCAAAAGACCCAAGAAAATATAGACAATATATGGGTCAACAAGAAGGTAGAAAAAGATTAGGCGGTGTGAGAACGGTATCATCTCAACCTGCTAGATTCGGTGCACGTTCTTACAGTGCGGGTCCAACAGGTGCTGGAATGTTACAAGGTCGAGGACAAATGGTTAGAAGGCCAGCACTAAAACCACATAGAGCACCACCGTTAATTCCACCACAAACTCCACATGCACCATCAATGCCACAATTATCAATACCTAGCCCACCGCCTATATCACAACCAAGCAATGGTGTAGCAGTTCAGGGAATGGCTAATCAAGTGCCAACATTCAATCCTAGTAGAGTCCCAACATCATCAGTGCAGGGGGTGATGACGGGGCCAAAAGGAAAAGGTAGTCAATTACAGAAAAAGGGACTATCATACTATGACATTGCTGAATTAAGGCAATTAGTTAATGATGCACGTCGTGCTTTGAAAAATAAAGAGTCAAAGAAAAAGGGTAAGGGAACTGGAGACACGAGTGGCGCTGGTAGTAATTTACCAGCCCATTCTGAAAACGGACCAGTCACAAGCACAAAACCCGAAGGTGCAACGGAAGATGAAACAGATGCACGCAGATTTGGTATTAACCCGTTAGATTTGTACACAAGTAGAGGTGGAAGAACACCATGATGCTACCTAACTCTTTGTTATTAAAATCAATTATGATACTAAAGGGTGATGGGAATTATGGTTATCATGATGGACAGTTTGTCATACATCGTTATCCACCTGAGGAATCTTTTAACCCTGACCCGAATCAACCCGATGCACCAGCCTTTGCGCATACTGGTGCTGCTCATGAGCAAGAAACTGGTATACCCGGTGTTGGGAAATCAATGGTAGACCCTACTAAATCACAACGAGGTGCACATGGTGAAATGTTCTTCCAAGATGAAAAAGGCGGCCATCATCTACATGGTATAGATGGCGTTATCAGGTCTCTTGGAGAAGAATTAAAAAAACAAGGTATTAATGTACCTGCTAAGGATTTAGTTCAAAAATCCATAGATATGCATAATGAAGAATCACCTGATAAAAATAATCATCTCCCTAATACAGACTCTATGGCTTGGAGAAAGATAGTCATGTCTGACTTTCAAAGAGGGACTCATACTGAGAAAGGAAATTACAGTGCTGATGGACAGTTAATTACCACTACACCAAACGGCCATCATAATTTAGACAACCCTAGTAAACCAGCACATAAGTATGGAAAGTTCCTTGAATCTTATACCGTACCATATCATGCACAGTTAGCAAAATTACTCAACGAAGTTGGATTCAACAATACTAATGTAGATAGAAATGGCACAGCGCATAACATACTAGACTTTGGTAATGGAAAGAAAAGTTTCCCGTATATCAGACCTGCTAAATTGAACTACATGATTAATCCTGTTACTGGTGGTATGACACCCGGAGCACATCACTTAGAAATGGGCCATCTGAAAGGCGGGGATAAATTACCAGCACATCATATGCAAAGATTTAGTGATTTAGGTATAGACAAAGCACAGTTTCAAGACATAACATCTTGGGATATTATGCACCATTTACCTGATACATATTTTTTACCTCAACAACATAGTAAGAGAAGTAGAGTTGAAATAAATCGCTCTGCTAATTTTCACATAGAACAAGCACTTGGGATGGATAGTAAAGCCTTTGGAACCTTAATAGCAGGTTCTGTTCCTCCTAAGTTTTTCAAATCTTCAATTACAGATTCAAATGGGAAAACACAACAAGTCTCTCAGTTAATGTCAAGCCCTCAAGGGAGAGCGATGTTAGTAGAGCAACTTGCTCAATACCCAGCGTTTCAAACACTGTTTGGTAAAACCCAAGGTGTTCTTAAAAAAATAGATAATCATTATTCTGATAGGTACGGAGATGCTGATACGGGACTCGATAAATGGGTTTCACATAGTACAAAAGTACCCGGAGGAGATTCTTATAGGTCAGGAGAAAAGGGTAGTCGTTCATTAGGTATACACTCAAGTTCGACAAAAAGATGGGCTAAAGCATTAGCAGCAGGTAATTCAGGTGATGGACATTCTAATTTCAGAAATGATGCTTTGTCACGTGAAGAAATAGAAGCAGCAGGTATTGGACTGAGAACTGATGATGCGTCTATGGCTAATGCACCGATGATGAGACAAATAATTGAAGAGATAGCACACCATCAATCTCTTTCAAGAGGACATCAAGCAAAAAGAATGTTGCCTCCACAAGAAGAGATTGAAAAATTAGCCCCGTTAATGCAATCATCTCTTGTTGGTGGTGGAATGTTTGGAGATGATAATTCTGTAATGGATGCACCAGCATACATGCAAAATAGATATGTCAAACCTGTGATACCTACAACTGCTACACAACCCGGACCACCAACGGCTGCAACTCAAGGTGGTCCACCTCCACCTCCACCTCCACCTCCACCTCCACCTCCACCTCCACCTCCAACTCCACCACAAGGAGTAGCAGTATCAGGCGGCCCATCACCTCGGTACACACCACCACCTGCTGGCGCACCCCCAGCGATAGTAGCACAACATGCCGCTACAAGTCCACCACCTCCACCCGCGTCAACATATCCACAACAGTTGACATATGAAAGAGGGCAAAGAATATCACCACATCAATCTTTGAATCTAACACCACAGCAGAGACAAAGGTTACAATTTGCATCTGCACCACAAGAACAAGTTCAACGATTAATGCAAGAAACAGGTGCAGCACCACAAAGGGCAGCATTAACTCCTGAAAGAATACAACAATACCAACAAAATCTTGGTGACCCGTATCAGAGATTCATATCACAATACGCTAAGAGTAGCGACAATCCCGAAGGTGCTAAAGACAGGTTAGTCAAAGCAATTGAAATATTACAGATAGAAGATGCTAGGAAAGATAATGATATAATTCAACACATTCCTATTAAGAAAATGAGTAACGAATCTTTAGATGATATACGTGTAATGGCTATGAAAATGGATATTACGACAGCAGATGTGCGTACTATCCTACACAGTAAAGGTGATTGGCAGAGAATCACTAAAGCATACGGATACTCTGATAAGGTAGTTAAGGTCGTCAAGGTTTCATTCGGGGGTATCTAAATGGGTAAAGTATACGTTTTAGCAAAAGCAGCAGAGACTCCTCAGATGATGGTTCAAGGTGGCGGTGGTAATGCAGGTGGTCTAATGATGGGTATGCCGGGTAATATCGCACCAAAGGATGCTGCTAGAAGTGTAATGGAAGAAAGATATGGTAAACAAAATATACCAGTAAGACAATCTCCTTCACCTAAATATACACCTTCTCAATTAGTTGGTATAGGAGATAAAACCTCAGGGATGGCTTCAAAGTTTGGTAAACTCGGTGGGATTGCTGGTGCTCTTGCTGGTGGTATTAATTCATTTTACAATGCTAGTTCGAGTGGGCAACCGGGTGCATTAGGTGCTGCCGCAATGGGAGGTTGGACTGGACAACAATTGGCTCAACCATATGCTACGAGAGCGGGTGCGCAAATTGGTGTTAGGGCTGGAGAAAAAGCAGTAGATAGAGACATGGCAGCCTCACAGGAAAATTATGGTGGTGCACAAAGTGATAATGCAATGTATGATACTTATGATGAAGCGCAAGGTCATAATCAATATCGTAATAGTCAAATCAATTCACCGGAAGCGGTAGCCGAAAGAGAAAGTAGGGCTAATCAAAGTAATGCAGGTCAAGTAGGTGTTCTAGGTAATGCAGGTGGGAGAGGAAGTCCTAACATATTTAGCAATAATTATGCTAAAACACAGAGACATCAACAAATGATGAATAAAATCCCTGCACCACCAGCACCACCAGCACCACCACCCGGACAGCCTACTGGTGCACCACCACCCGGAACTGATGGTATGGATGCTGCAACTCTTACCAACCCTAACTTCGCACCATCCAATGATGGTTCTGTTACTCCAACACAAACGACTCTCGGTCAATATGGCCAGCAAGACCCATCGAAGCAAGTTGCCGTTTTAGACGCTAATAAAGTAAAAGATATGCAAAACGAATCCGAAGATGGGGCATCGGCTGCTAAAGTAGCAGGTGCATAATATGTCTCAAAATAAAGAAGAGATGGAAGCGTTTATCCTTAATATGGATATTGAAATGAGCAAAAAATCTTTCAAGTATTTTTTTGTTGAAGTTCTAGGATTTCTTTATAATCATCATCATGAATCATGGAAAGAAGGATTAGAAGAATCACAGTATTATTGTGTTAAAGCATCTCGTGACCATGGTAAGTCTGTATTTTTTATGACATACGCATTGTGGATTGCTGCATTTAAACCTAAAACTCACGTAATGATATTTTCCCATTCTCTTGAACAAACACTTGAACACATGAGATTCATTCGTAATAATATAGAAAGTAATCCAGTGTTAATGCATTTAAAACCACAAGGTAAACCATGGGCTAAATCATATTTCGAGTTTTCTAACGGCAGTCGAATGATGGCAAAGTCAGTTGGTGGTGCAACACGTGGGTTCCATCCTGACGTTGTTGTGTGTGACGATATTTTGTGGGGTACTACTGCTAGTGAACTTGCTAAAACAGCAGATTGGTTTTATGGTGTTTTATTACCTGTACTTCACCACACTAGTAAACTTATGATGGTAGGTACTCCGTTCAGTTACAACGATTTATATGCTGAATTAGAACAAAAAGAAACTTTTAGGGTAGAGACATATCCAGCCATAAATGCGGAAGGAATTGCTTTATGGCCTGAGAGATGGGATATTGAATCTTTAAACAAAAGAAGATTGGCTATGCCCGCAATACAATTTACACGTGAGTATCTCTGTGAACCTATTCATGATGTAGCAAGTATGTTCCCCGGTCCTTTGTTAGCAAAATGTAGAGACCCTAAACTTGTGCTTATTGATAATGCAGAAACATTCTACAATGAAGAGGGAGAAGCGAATGGAGTGTTTGGTCAACATTTCATTGGTCATGACCCTGCGATAGCCTCGGATAAAAATGCTGATTTTACCGCTATGACTGTTATGAGAATCAAACCCGATAGTGATGCTAAAGAAATCGTACACGTAGTTCATGAAAGGGGCATGTCTTCAATGGCACAAAAAAGAATGATGGTATTGCTAAATAGTAAATTTAGTCCTGAGTTAATAGAACTTGAGGGTAACAATTTCCAAAGAATGCTTGAACAAGAGATGAGAGAGATGAGGGCTGATATGCCTATTAGAGTCTTTATGACCACACGTGCTCGAAAAGAATCTTTATTCATGTCGTTATTATTGGCTTTTGAACAAGGACATATTAAACTTCCATACGGTGATGAAAGAAGTAGAACTTATACACATAAAATAGAACAAGAATTGAATAGGTTTGGTATGCAGAAAAGTGGAAAACTAGAATCTGTCGGTGTACATGACGATTTGGCGATGAGTCTTGCACTTGCAAATTGGGCATCAAAGGAGTTCAAAGGAAGCGTTATGCTCTTAGATGATTACATGCCGGGCTTTGATGATTGGTTTAGAGGCGAGAGCGGCAACGACTCGATACTAATACCTTGAGGGATTAAAAATGAATGATACAAGAATAGATGAAAAGAATGAAAATACATCACTATGGAGATAAAAGAAGTATGTTTCCACAAAATGGTGATGGATGGTTTGAAACCAACATAGGTTGTACTGCATCAGATTTAGTCTATCGATTAAGAAAAGCGAGAAGACATAATAAAGAAGAAAAAGATTTTATCGATAGTGCTATACAAGATATAAGAATGATGAAAAGTATGGAAATGAGTGCTACATTGAAAATGCATCCTTGGTCAGAAAAACATTCTGAAACTATTAGAGAACTCGGTATGTCAGATAAAACTATGAAGTCTTTGAGAAGATTTGGAGACTCTAGAAAAATCGGTTTGACAAGGGCTTGTATGCAATGGGAACAAGCAGATACTGCTTTGAAATCATTAGATAAGTATGAAGATGTTTGGGGAGATGAAGAAAGAAAAGCATGGGTTTCTGCTATGGATAGTAAAAGAGATGCTCGTAAAATATGGAAAATGACTCTTAATCAAATAGAGAAATTAACAGATAAAGAGCAACAAGCGTTGATTAAAAGTGAAGAAATATTGAAATCTAAAGGTGCTATGTCAGGTCGCACTCTATTTGAAAATCTAAAAGAAAGAAAAGTTTTACATAAAAGTATGACTAGTAATAAATTAGCAAAATTACTTTCTATGTATGGAGAAGAAGTTGATATCATAGCAGGTGGTAAAAGAGGAACTTTTGTTAAAATGGATAGAACTGGATTAATTATCAAAGACCCATGGGCATATGCGGCAGGTTTCTTAGATGCAGATGGATATATTACAATTACAAAAAGAGGTGAACCACGTGCTGGTTTCATCGCTACTGGAACACGAGGGAAGATACATTGTGAACAACTACAAAAAACATTAGATTGTGGTATTTTACAATTAGACCAAAAAGTGTATAATGATAATCAAAGAAGTCAACATAGACTTCAATTTTATTCTAAAGCCGATATAGGTAAACTTTTGAAAGGGTTATTGCCATTTTTAGAAATGAAGAAAACACAAGCAAGAGCGGTATTAGCCTTTATAGAGGAAAAAGATTCTATGAAAAAAGAAGAACTAAAGAAAGTTGTTAGATATTACAATTGGAGCGATGACACCAAAAAGTCTACTGCACTCCTTTCAGAATGGGGCGTACAGGCCGACGACGTAACTAAGTGGGCAGAGGCGATATAATATGGCAGAAGAACAAGGTAGAATCGGGCGTTTTTTATCAGGTATAGCAAGTCCATTCAGGACACGAACTACACCTGAACCACAAATGCCTCTGTATACTACGGGTATACAAGAACCAGTTTTAGCACAAGGAATTACTATTCCAGCATTATTTGCTGTGTCTCATGAAAACTTAATTCTTAGGACTGTTATATCTAAATTAAGTCAAGAGATATTTAGAAGAGGGTATTACTGGGAGAAAAAGTTTCAACACCAATGTATTCAATGCAGTGAGCAATTTAAACACGAAGTAGAACAATGTACTCTGTGTGGTGGTGAAACTAGAACTCCTGATGTAGAACAATTAATGTATCCAAAATGGTTGTTAGAGCAACAAAACTCTATGGAACAAGACTTCATGCATGTTTTACAAGAAATAGAGAGAGATTTAGAAGTTGTAGATGATGCATTTTTAATCTGTATAAAAGAATATTATGTAGAGCCTGAAACATCAGACATAAAGTTCCTTAGGTTGAAAGAAGTAATTAGAGGTGACCCTATCTTTATGAGGATTATTTCTGATAAACGTGGTGTACGTGGTGGCCGATATAAAGTATGTCCGTTACACAGAGACCAAATCGCTTATCCGGGTCAAGATGACAAATGCGAAGTTTGTGGTAATAATATGCAAGAAGCACATTATGCTAATATGGCCGGAAGTGGTAAAACTCAATATTATCTTAAAGGTGAAGTTATCCATCTTAGTAAATATAATCCATCTAAATTGTATGGTAGGAGTCCCGTTAACACAATGTGGAGACAAGCAATGACTCTTACAGCCATGGATAATTACATGTATACAGCGTATCAGAAAAGAAGGTCACCAAAAGGAATTATTTCTGTAACTACTGATAACTTAGAATCTATGAAATCATTTTGGAAATCGGTTGATGAAAAAATGGAAAGAGACCCACATTACATACCTAAAGTGGGTATTGAATCTGCTACTGGTAGAGGTGGTGTAAACTGGGTTAAGTTCATGGATACTCTAGAAGAGATGCAATATATCGCAGTTAGAGATGAATTAAGAAATAGAATAGCAGCCTTTTATGGTGTTAGTAGTATATTTATGATTGACAGCGGTAAGAGTGGCGGTCTTAATAATGAAGGTATGCAGATTCTTGTAACAAACCGCGCTGTTGAATTTGGACAAAAAGTATACACTCAGGTTCTGTTTCCAAGATTGTTAGAGCAAATGGAAGTTACAGATTGGAAGTTAACTCTTTATCCAAACGAAGAGGAAGATGAAATTACACGTTTGCGAAGAGATGAAATGGAAGTCAATCTAGCACAAAGAATGCAAATGCTTGGATATAAACCTGAACTAATGGAAGAAGGTGAAAGGGATATTAGATTTACATATCGTAAGTTAAATCAAGCACAAGATGGTGCTCCACCTATGCCTCCGGGTATGCAACCTCCTCAAGGAATGCCACCCGGAACTGGTGGACAGATGGGTCAACAAATGGGTGCACAACCACCCGGAATGATGCCACCATCTCAACCCGGAGGAGAAGGTCAAGGTATTCGTACCCCAAGAGGACCAGCCTCTCCTCAAAACAGAGGAAGTCCCGGTATAGGTTCACCTGTAACTAGTGTACAACAACGTGGGCCAAAAAATTCGTTAGCACAAGATAATAGTCGTGCTTTAATGAACTCTAGGCAAATAAAGGGGGCATAATTAAAATAGAGAAGCGTCTAGCGGTTAACCGGCGATTACCATGGACTTACTAAAAATGCACCCAATGGCTAGGAAACTTAACGCACACAACGAGGCTTTTGCTAAGGCTATCGAAGCAGGTAATGCAAGTGATGCAAAAAGTCATTTAAATGAAATAATGAAATATGCTAGCACACTGGAAGAAGACTTAGTTTATGCTATCAAGAAAGAAGATGCAGTAGATGTAGTTACACCTAATAATGGCTGGGCTAACAATGGCGCAATATTAAAGTTCAATGAGACAGGTTCAAAATTCGACCCATCTATGAGAGACAGGCAATTAAAAGGTACAATTATTGCATCTAGAAACAATACACAAATGAAGAGAACATCGGGAACATTCGGTCGTTGGTCTAATTAAGGTGATTTAGATGGCTACTAGCGAATCTAAAAAGAGTGTTGAAGATAACGTTACAGAACGTCTTATGAACGCTTTAATTTCTAAGATGGAAAATATGGATAGAGATATTCAGGTTGTTCGTGAAGAAAACGCAATGTTAAGAAAAGCGTTTGATAACCCTCAATCAATTTTACGCAAAGCAGGTTTTGTACCTTACACTACACCATTATCAAATGATGTTATGACAGACGTGTTTAGAAGCGATATGGATGTCAATTCAGGAAATTTAATGAAACAAGATGAAGGAAACCCTGACAAATATTCTAACGAGCAGATTCACGAAATGGATTGGGATGAAATACATGCTATGGCAGACCAACACAAAACAGTTAAGGAGATGTATTAATGAAACCACGATTTGAAGATGCCTCACCTGAGGTATATGAAATGTTAAACAAGGCAATTGAATTAGAAGAGAAATTAGAAACTCTTGAAAAAGCAAAGATGTGCTCATGTGGTAGTGGAAAATCTCAAGCAGTATGTTGTCCTGATATGAAGAAAGAAAGAACCCATAAACTCGGTAATGATGGCTCATGTGCAGACGATTGTTGGTGTAAAAGTCCTCCGGGCGGAGCACCAATGCCCGATACATACGGTACAAATTCTTTAGCAAAAGCAAAATATGTTACTACTTTTTCAACTGAACCGGGAGGAGTAGAGTTCCATTCAGAGACTGGTGGTCAAACACGTAATGCACATTATACTACTAATCAACATCTTCTTGATTCAACTGATGTAACGAACAAGGGCGCTACGAACGAATCCGTTAGCCTAGATTCACTTTCTCCAAAGATGAATACTCATGACAGGGCTAGTGAAGGCCGTGTTGATGAGGGATGAATCTGTGAAAGAAGATGCAATAGATGTCTACAAACGTCATCGTAATGACTTAATTAAAGCCATATATAATAATGTATACGCAGATGATGAAGTTGGATTCTATATACAATCTTGCCTTAACTTAGAAAATCATAACATAAGTTTTGACGTTACTAAGGCTGATGAAATTGCTTTTTCTTATACCGCTGGTATGTTGAATAAAGCATTACCAAAAAAAGATAAAAACCTCAACATGGGTAGATTAATTCAACAAGAATCTGCTAATCATCCGTGGTCAGGACAAGTAAGAAATGACCATATTATGTCTCAAAGGCATGGCGAATGGCCTCAGACTAATAGTCAATATGGATATTGGCCTTTTTCTAAAAATAACCATCCTCTTAGAAGAAATAATGCTATTACTGGTAAACCTGAATGGGAAAGAAAACTTAATGAAATGTATTTTTCAGATGATGATAGTCCCTCTTTTGCAGAACAATTGATGGGAAAAGAAGATGCACATGAAGCACATCATATGAAAGAAGGTAATCCACTTTATAGAGGTGTAAAGGGTGGTACAAGAAATGCTACTAGGAATAAACTCAATAATGAGGGAAACCCCATTCATGCTAAAGATAGTGATGGAAACTTATTGTATAATAATGAGAATGAACCTATTTATAATCAAGAAGATTATCAAGAAGAATTACCTAGAAAACAGGCTTTTCTTGGCTCTAAATCTAATCATGGTCAAAGTCATTACAAACACATTCATACTACTAGATTAGCAGATTTTGATAGATGGAAGAAAGAACAAGGAGACGAGAGCCTTGAAGAACTAGAAAAAAATGGTGTTAATTTAGAAAAAGAACACTTTAACCAACGTATGGGTGATTTGATACTAGGCGGTAACACTAGAGGTAAGTTAACTAGAAAAATAGAAGAGCAAGAGTATCAAGACCATCTTTTACAAAACCCACAATTTAAAGATTTGAGGACTGCTAAAAGGGATTTAAATTCTCAAAATTCAGTTAAACACAACAAGAAAATGGGTTGGGAAACATGGGCTTACGGTTTAGAGTTCGTTCCACCTCAGGATAGAACTAAAATTTTAGAACATATACATCAACATGGAACAGATAATCCTGACCATCAAACCGTGAAACTATCTGATGGACATTTAATGCCATTAGGTAGATTGAAATTAAATAAAGAAAGAAGAACAAATGCTGAGTTGCATCAATGGACAAGAATGCCCCATCAATTTGGTCCTAACACACATCAGTACTTAGAAGACAAAAATGATAACAAAACTAGTGGTATGGAAGGTTCTGTAAAAAATGCATTAAATTCTGTTCAATTAGAACCTTATATGACTAATAAACTTGATAAAGATGGTAATGAGATTCACGCTAAAGGGGAAAATGGTCAATATTTATATGACGATGATGATGAACCTATATTAGAACAAAAAGAAGTTAACGATACCGCACATGACAGATTACTAAAAAACATCGTTAACATGTTTGAAGGTGATGCTAACATAGAGGATATTAATAATTTATTTTCTTTTTCTGATAAGGACATTGCTGCTATTAAGAGAGAAAGACGTAAAGGTAAAAATCTAAAAGATGTGATTCAAGAAAGGATTCATAGTACTAGCGATGTTAAATTAACAAAAGAGGGTTTACATTCTTTAGTTGGTTATGATGAAAATTTGAATGAACTTGATAAACATCCTATATTTGGTGCTTGGAAGACAGCCTTGTTAGATAAAGAAATCATGCAACAAGTTAACCAAAAAATTGAACATCAAGTAGGACTAGCATCAAATGAGAAACGTATCAGAAGAGGATTATCTGTCGCTAGAATAGGAAATAATGGCCCTGACCCTAATGACCCGAAATTAACAGCCGAAGAAGAATCTCATTATTTTGAAGATGAAGATGGTAGTTTGAAAGGATGGGCACATATGGAAGAAGATGCTTTTAGTCATAGTCCGGGGATTGGTAAAACACATACTTCTTATCTTGATATTCTTCATAATCATCTTTCTACTGATGGTGGTGTTACATCCCCCTTAGGCTCTTTACAAAGAGATGATGATGGTAAAGCAATATCTCAGTATTCAATTATACCTAATAGTGGAAATACAGGTATGTATGGTAATTTACAAAATTCCCAAAGAGATACTGGTGTTGTTAGTAGTAGTAGTGCGTTAGAAATAATGTCTCATGCTGATAAATCTCGCCCTAATGCAAGAGGTAGAACACTTAGAAATAATCATAATAATTCATCTGATACTGAATCTACGAGTTTTCCTAATATTATGACACGTGGCCCTAAAATAGAAACTAACTTTGATATTGATGCAGATAAATTTGATATAAAACGTAATATTTCTAGAGACGGGTCTATGCAAACTCTTCATTCAGATAATCCATTTACACGTGTAGGTTCAGCAGAAAGAGGTGATACTTCTTTGTCTGACACAAGTTCAATGCATCATCGCCTTCTTGCTGATAATGGTAAATATCCACCTTGGGATGCACACCCCGGTTGGGGGGTTACTTCCTATGAAGAAATATTCAATGACCCTAATAAAAGAAGTTCTCAGGGTATATCTCATACTGATTATCTAAGACGTATGGGTGATTCGGGTCGTAAAGAAAGTGAAGGTCTTGGGTTAGAGAATGAAGATTTACTTTTCTTAGAAGAGGAATTAGACCGTGTTAGAAACTTACAAGGTGAAGAACTTCAACAGCATATGGATGAAAAAGGAACTAATATGAATCCACAAGATTTCAAAAATCTTCAAATTAAAAGAGCAGAGGACAGAGTTAGAGAATTGAATGATGTGTTATATCCTAATGAGATGGGTAGTTTGAAGCCGGGTGGTAAAGGGGAACAACATTCCCTAGATTTCTATAATAAAAGATTAGCAGATAAACAAGCACAAGCAGAATACGCTAAAACTGTTTTACTCCCAATGGCATTAGAACACGACCCAAGTGCTTTTGACCCAAGTGACCCGATTAAGTTCATGCATAATTCTCAAAGATTATGGGAAGATGCGGGTAGAGGTCTTATACACGACTCTAATCATAACATTACAACTATGGGTTATCACATAGGTGAAGGTGATAGAAAATCCATTGAAGAAATGGAAGGTGGCTCATTTCATAAAAACGTAGCAAGTATATTCGATATGATGCATCAAAGCGGCAGAACAACGAATGAGTTAACTCCAACTATGAAAGTCGATAAAGCACTAGAAGTTCTAGGATTGCCTAACGATGAAGCACATCAAGATTATGTTAGCAATTATTTGTCTTCCTTAAATGGTCCAGTTAGAGCAGCGTCGTTGGGACAGATTGCAACTTGGGGGCAAGAGATTATGCCTCAAGGGAGTGAACACATGGATGCTTTGAGTAGAGATGGTGTTACTGATTTACATGCACATATGGATAATAGATTAGAAGATTATAGAAGCACAATGCCTAAGAAAAGAGAAAATAGAAATTTGTATGAAAACATGAATAGACCTAATACAGCATCTCAATCAATGGATTCATATCAAACTTTAAGTCAATTAAGAAGAAGAGTTAGACCTAGTAGTAAACGTTCAGTATTAGATAGAAACGAATTAGAACATTATGGTTTATCTCATTATGAATCAAAAGACCCATTACATTCAAGAGAAATGAATAAAAAAGGTAAACCAATAAAAAATATCAATAATCAACATGCTACATACAAAGATATAGCAAGTCAGATAATAACGTATGATGAGCAATCTACTGACAAAGGAAAAAACAATCAATTTACACCTTTTGAATTAGAACAAAAACCAACAGTAGAATTTGCTAATACTCCCACAGGGACATTGAAGTCTCAAGATGGAGTGTTAATTCATGCTAATTGGCCTAGAGAACATGGACATGCAGCAGAGCCAACTGTTGGATTTGAATTTGAAAGAAGTGGCTCACCTGTTGTGGGTAGTCAACCGCAAGCATCTGCATATCCAAGTATGCCTCAAGCAGCGTGGCATCATATATTTGGTGAAGGTATGTATGATAATGTCATAGGTAATGTTGATGTTACAAACCCTAGAATATTACAAACCCAATCTGCCCCATATCAAACAAATCCAATAACAGGTATATCAAATGCTGATGATATGGATAATATTGGTAAGGCCGATTTACCCAAAGAAGTACCGTTAATCGACCCGCTACATCGTATATTTGATTTAGATGATTTGAATCAATTAAGAGGCTTCACCGGGGAATGGGTAGTTTCAACATTAGTCGAAGGGACAAGATGTAAAGTTATTAAGAAAAATAACAGAATAACCTCTTTCGATGAAAAAGGCAAAGAAATACCCATAGATGATGATATAAAAGACAGTCTTAAATTAATATGTAAAAAAAATTATGTCATTGACGGTATAATGAAAGATGATGAGTTCTATGTAAATGACATTCTTCATTATGACCAAGACGATGTTACTGATTTAACTACAAGAGAGCGAATAAAAATATTAAGAGGGCAATTCGAGAGTTATCATCCAGTATTCATACCTAGCCCATCTGATGTTAGAATCACCGATGAAGTAGGATTAGAAAACGCAGTTAAAGATTTAGGTAAAGAATCTGATAAGATTATGCTGCGAGATGCAAAGTCCACTTATATGAAAGGTGAAGAAAAACATCCTAAATGGATTATTTTGGCTAAGAGTGAAATTGACTATCATGTTTCATTTGCATCAGAAATAGATAACGGATATTTCATTATTCACTTACCTGAGGATTTAGTCAAGTATGAGATAGTAGAAGGGAAGGCTATTAATCCAGTATCAGCGATTGGTAGTTTAACTGATTCTGATTATTCTATAAGATTAGCAAAAAGTCTAGAACCTTACTGGTCTTCTCACTTAGATGACTTACTGAAAGAGGAACTAGACAGGGCTGATTGGGATGAGAACAATGCAAATGACGGTATGACCGATGAACGTGCTAGAAGAATAGAGCATCAGAGCGGTGGTTTGCTCAAGCCAAAGAAAGACAAGAATATTATATTAAAACCAAAACAAAAAGAAATGTTCAAAGCATTATTAGTTATGGAAAAATTACTTGATAGAATAGAAAAAGGACATAGCAACATGGCAGGTAGAGGTTTAGGAATAGACGTTGGTGGTGGTGTAGAAAGCCCTAGAGGGCCGACAAGATTGACAGCAGAGCAATCATTACCTGATTGGGATATGAAAAAGCGACCTACCGAGGACATGGAGAAGCCCGACGATTATCCGGGTAGAAAACAGAAAAAGATAGAAAATGAAGAGCAGTCTAGCGTTTTTGATGAAAAGAGCCTTGAACAATAGTCACGCAGCAATTAAGTAGTAAGGATATACGTTACAGGGATTAGTGTGCTCGGTAGTAAACAACTATTCAGAAACGGCAATGAGCCAATCAGTATCCTCAAGGGTGCTAATGACCTCATCGTCGCTGGTTATGCCAGTGTGGAAGTTGTAGACAAGCAAGGCGACGTAATAACAAAGGAGGCATTGAAACACGCATTTCGGAAATTCATGGAAAATCCGTCATATCGTAATGTTCAATTAGCCCACAGTAATATACAAATTGGAGACGTTGTACCGAATTATACAGATAACGAAGGGAGGTTGTGGAAAAGCGAAGTCGATGATGTCGGAATGTTTGTAGTTGTAAAATTACGAGACGACATCGAGAAAGCAAAAGAGGTCTCAGCAGAGATTAGAAAAGGCGTTCTCAGAGGTTTCAGTATAGGTGGTCAAGCGTTCAAAAGAGTCAGAAAATCTGACGCAAAACGTGGCGATTACCAAGAAATAAGTAAACTGGAATTACATGAGATAACCATTTGTGAAAAAGGCATTAACCCCGAAGCAACATTTAGTATATTAAAAGAAGATAAAAACACGGAAGTGAACAATATGACAACAGCAGAAAACGATGATGATATGATGAAACAAATGAGTGACGTATTGAGTCGCTTAGAAGGTCGACTGGACAATATGGAGAAAGGTGAAAAACCTGCTTTCCTAGAAGAGAAAGACGATAAAGATTCAGATAAGAAAGATGACAAAAAGAAAGAAGATGTAGCGGAAGTAGAAAAATCAGAGTATTCTGATGTAATTACTTCTGATTACCTTAACTGGATGGAAGACACTCTAAAGAGTGCTGGAGTGAATACTGCTGAGGCACGTACTCACTTCGACGACTTAGAGAAAGCAAATCTTGGCTCAACACCTGAGGAATTAGATGCTAACGCTCTACAACTAACAGGTCAAGTAAAAGGTCGAGTACAAGAAGGTGGAAACCCAACAACTGGCGCTCTAGGTAAAACTACTGGTGCAGTAAAGAAATCAGATTTTATTAATCCAGCAACACTTAAGGATTCAGACATCGAGTCTGCATATGAAGTATACAAAGCAGCAGCAATGGAACAAGAGTTCCGTGGCTCTCTAGAATCCAATTTCGCATCTAGATTCGCAACAGAGCGTACAAACGAAATCGCAAAAGCAGAAGCAGCAGCATATGATGCTCGTGGACCACTAGACGATATCACAAAAGCAATCAGTGCACTTTCAGAGCGCATTGAATCAATCAGTACTCCAGCAGCATCAGGAGAAATAATCGCTAAATCGGCAGATATTGCATCAATTGTAGTACCTTCGACGGAGGATATGGCAAAGATGTCATGGGATGAAGTACATCACCTAGCATCTAAAGCCTTCACCCCGGAGTGAATAAGTTAGAAATATGAAAGGAAATATAAGGAGTGAATAAATATGGCAAGAGATTACGTACGAACAATAACAGATATGGAAAGATACTACTATGGTGCAGGTAACGCAATGGGTTACTCATACACTGGTAGTGAATTACTCAAGGCTGACAGCCCTATGCTGTCCACAACAGGCGGAACATACCAAGCAATCTACGGTCGCAAAGTATGGTCACAATTAAATCAAGAATTTAACGCCTTCTCAATACTACCAAAGAAACCATGGGATAGAAGCGGATGGCGCGTTATCACTGGAAGGCCAAATTCCGGTGTTGTACACGGTGGAGTTGCAGAGAACGCAACATTACCTGAAACTGTAAAACCTACCTTCCAGCACATTGCTGCAAAACCAAAGACAATCGCACACACGTTCGATATGTCTGAAACAGCAATCTTCCTTGCAGATAAGGATGATGGAATGGGAGATATTCGTTCAGTACTCAAAGAAGAAATGGGTAAGCACCACGCAGAAATGGTCAACAAAATGCTTCTAGTAGATGCAGACGATGTAGCAGGTAACAACTTTGAATCATTAGATAGAATCACAGCAAGCGATGCTACTATGGGTCAAGACGCAAACTGGGTTACTGCTGCGGCAGATTTAGATATCTACTCAATCGACCGAAGTGCTAACTCATGGTCAGATGCAGAAACTAACCTTGGTGTTGCTGGAGCAGATAGAGTTCTATCTCTAGACCAAATCGATGACTTGTTCCAAAAGTTATGGGTTCGTGGTGGAAATCCAAAAGTTATGCTAACTGGATATGATACATTGATGAGACTACAACAACTTCTACAATCACAACAGAGATTCATGGAAGAGAAGAGAGTAACACCAACTTACAACGGTGTAAAGGGTGTACCCGGTATGGAAGCAGGTTTCATAGTTGCAACATATAACGGTATACCAATCATACCAACAAAGGATATGGATGATGATGGTAACCTATCAAAAATCTACTACCTAGATACTGATTACCTACACTTTAGCACAGCAATACCAACTCAATACTTTGAGTCCGGTATCGAGACTGGTGACCCATTCGCAATAAACAGACTAGGCCAAGAAGGACTATACCGAACCATGGGTGAAGTATGGACAACTTTCTTCGGTGCGCAAGGGAGCATTCGTAACCTTAAGTAAGGTTTTTGCGGGAAATTAAACGGAGGAAAAAGATATGGCAGATACATTAACATTAGGCGGAACAGCGACAGCGACATTAGTAGGTGCATGGGAACTCAGAGCGGGTTCTCACAGCACTACTGAGTGGTTAGATGGAGCAGCAGACGTTGCTTACCCCGGAAACTTAGGAGGATTTGTAGCAACAAACTCTGACGGAGCAAACGGATATGACCCAGCACCAAAGATGGCATTAATTAACGTAACAGGTGGAGCAAATGGTGAAACAATCATTCTCTCCGGTGGAGCATCAGCAATCCTGAGCGTTATGGCGACCGATGGTGGTGCAGCAGCAGTAGCAGTTGGAGCATCCTTTACAGGACTAACAGCAACCTTGCGATACCTAAGTGGTTCAGCAAACGTTACAACAGTAATGGTACTATACAACTGAGGTGGTTTAACTGCCAACAGTAACATATACTGGACCTTACTACAAAAAGAAATCTCCTGACTCAAAAGTCAGGGATTTCCAACGTGGTGAATCTAGGCAAGTCAGTCAGGCTTGGGTAGACCAGTTTAGACGTAAGATGGGTGACGGTATGCGCATCGAAGGTGATGAAGCACTACACTCAGATGCATTAAATGATGGAATACCGGATTCAGGATGGCGTAAAGCACAGATTGAAACTTGGTTGAATACATATGGTGTAACAGTACCCGGTGGATACAAAACAAAGTCCTCTTTACTCTCAATAGTAGATACGGTTTTAAGCCCGGCTGCTGAGGAAGAGATAGAACCTGAACCACTCGTGGAAGAAACTGTTGATGAAATAATTCAAGAAGCAGTGGAAGAAGCATCGGTAATAGGAACATCAGAACAAGAAATTTAAGGAAGTGAAAAAAAATGGCATTTAGCAGTACAGAAGATAATAGAACGCACGTATTAGGCGACCTAATGATGGTTACCGGAGATTGGAACGCAGCAAGCGTAGCAACAGGCACAATAGTAACGGGTCTTTCAGAAATACTTGCTTGTGGAGTAATGGGCGACACCTTCGGTGACATTACAGGTGGTGGAGTTGATGGAGCATTTGCTCTTGTCGCAGACGCCGCACCCGGTTCTTTAGTAGTCGATTGCGTCAGTGGAAACACTGGCTCTTGGTGGGCACTAGGAAAGCGCTGATTTGGCGGTGACCTAGATGGTTAAAGCAATACAAGTGATTGGACCTTACAGCCCTAAAGCATTCGCAGGGGCAGGTAATGACGGTGCGTTAAGCACTGCTATGACTACTGACATTGAAGCATTAACTGGTTATGCTAGTACAAAGATAATTTCAGTAGAGCCGATTACAGTATTGGGTAATATATTCTTAGTAATATATCAGAAAGCATGATAGAAGGTGGTGTGAGTGAATGTCAGGATTCGAGTTACAAACGCTTGATATCGACGACATAAGCAGAGCACAGAAACAAAACGTACGCTCAGATATTCATTATGATGCAGGTACTGTGCAAAACACAGACGCTCCGTTGAAGGGTATCACTAGGAAACAGAGAGCAAGAAACTCAGAAATCGCTGATGTATTAGATATAGGTGCAGGTACACGTTGTGTACATTGTGGATTACTCCATTTCATGTGGAGGGCTACTTGTGGTGCTTGCGACAAACCTATGGACTATAATCTCGGTACACGTAATGAGGAGGCGAGACTTTAATGCCACAAGTGTTTAGTCCGGGTGAAGGAGAAACAAGACCTCTTGACCCAACATCAGTCGTATATACCACAGCACAGAAAGTTGCTGATTTGTTAGATATAGGTCCACAAGAAGCGATAACTACATCTTACGATAGCGATGTTGATGGTATATATGTTACAGGCGCGGAATATAGAAACATTGGATTCTCAGTAGGAGACACGATATTAGTTTATTCAGATGCAGACCCATTAGGTTTCGAGCGTACAATCACTGCTATATCTACTTCAATCAATGGTGTAAAATTAGCATTCAGCGGTAACATAACTGCTGCTGATTATCAGACTGTTGATAACACATATGTTCAGAATCAAGCATCTTTCTCTAATGGTAGAACAAGAGGTATTACTAAGAGTAAAGTTGAGAGTATCATACTTCGTATGCAAGACCACATAGATAACAAAACTCACAATGCTTGGAGACCGTATTTGGTGCAAGCAGAATATATTAACTTCGATACTTACAAACCATATCGTCGTAGGTATTACACAGATTATGTCGGTACAGCCCCTTTATTATTTAGAAATGTGCAACAAATACTACGCCTTGAACTATGGCAAGGGGATGATTATAGAGAAATCGCTTCTGCTGAGGCTAGAATTAAATTACCTGATAATGTTCGTGCTTTGAGTGGGTCAATAGTTCTCTCACCCGGTAATGGTAGTGCAGCGTTACTTACAATCGGCACTGGTACTACAAATTGGCGTGCTGATTTTGATAAGACTACATCTGCTCAAAATCTTGCAGACTTAATCAATAAAGAAGATAGGGTTGGGAAGACTGATGTTACATTCTCTCCTAACTTTACATTAGAAGGGAGTACATCTAATGTTGCTATACACAATGAGTTTATCGCATCTGCTAATTCTGATTACGGAACTGGTAGATTAAAAATAACTAGTATGAGACAAACCGCTGCTGGAGAATCTTGTTCTATCGTAACTACTAATTCTGATATAGAGATTTCTCAGACACAGGCTAGTTATGCTAATTTTGCTAGTTTGAATAGTACTACAATTACAGTAGATAGTACTGCTAGATTTGCTGATGCTGGTGTAGTGGTAGATGCTAGTGGTGATGTATTTAGATATACAGGGAAAACAGATACAACTTTCACTGGCTGTGAAATAGTTGTAGGTTCTGCATTGTCTAGTATCGGTGGACAACTAACTCAACATATACTACAAGTCGATTTGCATGGTGGTAGTTCTAGTGGAGACCAAGGTAGATTGCGTGATTGGTGGATAGACTCTGAAATGGGTATTATTTACTTCAATAACTCTTATCCATTCTTTGAGTGGAATGCTATTAAGACATCATATATCTATGGTGAAAGATACGTAGACAAAGCGATAGAGGATATTTGTACTAAGATGGTGGCTATTGATTTACTAATGAGTGATGACCGAAGTGTACTGATACCTGAGGGTACACAAAACGTTGACCTAGCATCTAAAATACAATTATATCGAGCAGATATAGATAGAACATTCCCACGTTACATAGAGGTGGTAACCTTTGAGTGATACAGAAAAAATAGTTTACGATGAGTGGAAGAAAACTATATCTTTAGAATTAAGTAAAAAAGAATACCAAGCAGATTTGCAGAAGGCTATTACAGAAGGTCCATCTGAATACAGAGAATCAGTTGAGCGTTCAGAAAGAGAAAGAGAAGCAGAAGAAATGAGTGTAGAACAACAAACTGCTCTAAAAGATACAGTCAATAGACGAATGATGACAGAATCCCCCGGTCTTATGGAACATAAACTCAAGAATGATGGTGGTAAATTAGTGCCTGATTTCGATGCTCATGAGCGTGAAAAGCGTAAGAAGGAGTTTGCAAAATGGTAGCAACGTTCGATGAAGGTATAGATGTTGTACTCAATGTTCTAAAGGACAATTGGAATAGAACTAATACTAATAACTTCAAACCCGTTATTATTGATATAGCAGACGTTTCACCGGAACGTGGAAAGAGGCTTGACCTTGATAGAACGGATTATATCATGGTTTTTGAAACAGCACATAACGAAGAGTTACCTGAAATGCTGTACGATTTTGTCACTACACGTATCAACATTACAGTAGATATGCGTACTACAAGAAGTAGAGACCAATTGAAAAAGATGGAAAATGAATTAAGAAGATGCATACATCTTAAAAGAAAAGGTGATGGTGTGAACTTTGATAGGCTTGTGTACAAAACACGTACCGATTTATCAGATAGAAGTAAAAAACTGTTCAGAATGACCTTTCAGATAGAAGTTGTTATCTTTGCAGAGTTAATCCCATGAGGTGAGAGAGAGCCATGCCGTCGACAGTATACAAGGGTGATTTGTCCGAGATAACCTTCGGACACGAAACAGGAGTGAGATTAGAGCATGATTATGCAGCAGGTACATCTTTTACAGATGCTACTTGTGATTACAATAATGCTGTAACAATAACAAACGATGCTAATGCTGCAATAGTAACTGGATTACGAGTGACTGGTACAGGTATTCCAACTGACGCTTATGTTGCCTCAATAGTAAGTTCTAATGCTGCCGGAGCAACGACTTCATTTACTTTATCTGTTGCTACTACTGGTGGTGCTGTAACTAACGGTACACTAACCTTTGACCCCGATTTCAAGTTTATCGCTGGTGGTGGAGATAAAGATACAGTAAGTGATACTAGTGTAATTTCTTTTAGAGGTGGTCAAGCGGATACTCCTGTATTTGAAGGCATTCTTGAATACCCTAATGGTATGTTAGTCGGCAGTAAAGTAATATTTACAATAGCAAGTGGCAGTCCTGAATGGGATACGCAAGACGACTATGCGGTATCGGGTAGGATGTTTACTATAATTAAACAAGAAGTTGCTACAAGTGGTGATAACAACGGATGTACCGAAATTACTATTACACCCGCTTTGAAAACAGACCATAGTTCAGTAGACAAAGATTCTAAGGCTAATGATGTAATGACTATCTTACCTTTTACGACACCTGCGATGGATGTAGGTATGCAACACGCTGATGCAGCAAACGCATCTGCTGAGAGCGTATTGACTGACCAATTCGTTGGACTGGTAAGCACTGTCGCACTTCCTGAGACTAAAGTAGACCTCAAGAGATACCACGTTGTTGGACTTGGTAGAGATATAGCGGTTCAAGTGCCGGGTAGATTTACTAACGTTGGTGGCTCATTTGAGTGTAACATACACAATGGTCGATGGTTCTATTATTGTCTAGGGCACGAAGTTGTAAGTGCACCGGAAGTTAGGCAAGACGGTCATACTAATGATACATTTTCTTTATCCTCTGCTGTTTATTCAGGAGATTCTTACATAGCATTTGATAGTAGTGGTAGCACTAATCCAGCAATTGGTGGAACAGATATAGGTGTAGGTGACTATGTTTTCTTACTCGGTGGCGACAACACAGATGGTGTTGACAAAGTGGATGTACAGAGTTACAGAGATACTGGTGTTGGTGGTGGGGCTGATGCAGATGCATGGCCGAATGTAAACGCTACACAGATAATTGACAAGGCTATGAAAGAAGAAGCAAGAAGAATCGTTGCCATTACTGTAACTGGTGGTGCTGGTAAAGTTTGGTTAGACGACCCTCTACAATTCTCGTATGAAGATAATACAGTAGTAGAGTTTGCTAGATATGCAGCAGATGATAGCAATGGTAGTCCACATAGAAACACGACCACAGGGGCAATCACTAAACCAGTCAGTCATTTGTTCTTCTCTCGTACAACTGTGCCTTCTTTTGCTATGGA
>Ga0209337_1000241_pt1 | contig 43316 bp, 35 predicted proteins | sample LinPmetageLP53_FD_184044 | JGI IMG/M metagenome (GOLD analysis project Ga0209337, IMG submission 184044) | Marine viral communities from the Pacific Ocean - LP-53 (SPAdes) (version 2) | ecosystem: Environmental > Aquatic > Marine > Oceanic | place: Pacific Ocean | collected 2010-02-08
TACGAACAAGCAACAGGATTATGGGGCGCATCTTCAGATAAAGTAGTGCGCGGGCAAGGGCCAACACACAGATCACAAGAGTTTAAGGATTAATTATGGCAAAGCGCGGACGACCTAAGAACCCAAACACAGTGACTCGCCTATCTGCACGCGAGGTTCTGGTTCAGTTAGAGAAACATGAAGCCCTTTGTGCTACTAGGCTTGACGCTATCGAAAAGCGGTTAGAAGACGGATCTAATAAGTTTATTAGGATAGAGCAGTACATTTGGGGGTTATATGCGGCTATTTTTGTTACCGCTATTGCTGGCAAGCTCTTTTAGCCTAGCTCAAGAGCCGCAGGACGCAACAGTTGGCGACTTTGGGTCTAATAACCAGCAGTCTGCCGAAACCATTGATAACAGGACATCTACGACTGTTTCGCAGGAGGGTACGCCAGTAAACACGGCTGTTGCCCCCAGTAGCCCTAGTTATAACCAAGATGTGTGTACGTTTAGTGGATCTGCGGGTGTACAAACACAAGTATTTGGATTAGCATTTGGTAGTCCCATAAAAGATGAGACATGTGAGCGCCTAAAGCTCAGTAAACAGTTAAATGCTCTAGGGCTAAAGGTAGCCGCTGTGAGCGTCATGTGCCAAGACTACCGCGTGTGGTGGGCACTTTATGAATCAGGGACTCCGTGTCCCGTAAATCAAGGATTAATAGGTGATGATGCGTATACTTTCTATAAAAATCGCCCTGACATGGTTCCTGATGAGCCTCTCATTTACCGTGCTAGCCGATCACGAGAACCAAACGGATCTACAAACTCAAACCGCAACCATAAATGACTTAATTGGGCCTGAGAAAGACAACTTTATTAGCCAAATGGCCGCTAACATGGTTACTGGCGCTACAACCATTGTAGACCCCACCACAGGTCAGCAGTACCACGTTACGCAAGCGCAGACAGATGCGTTTAACTCTGCGTACCAAACTGCCTTAGAGCAATCTACCCAAGAGTATTTGACTGGTTTACTTATCCAAGATGAGATAATTACTCAACAGGTCGAGTTTGAAGAGCAGAAAAACAACATGATTGAGGAAGCTCAAGTCATTGCAACTGTTACTGCTATAGCCGCTGAGATAGAAGCCGCTGACGAATCTACCAAAATAGGTATGGAAAAGTACGCTACAGACAACGATTTACGAGCTATTAAGCAAGAAACAAGAGATGCTTACCAAGCAAGTATTGAAAACATGGTAGTAGCTAGCCGTACCAAAAACATGCTTGAACAGTACTCCGGGGCGATCATTGAATCAACTACGTTTGTCACTCAGGCTACCGAGACTGTTCAGGCATTTTACGATGGTGCAGAAGTAGGTATAGATAAGATGCTTCTTGACCAACTTAACATAGCATGGGCAGGACAATCAGTGGGTGTTGAAAACGGTTTTTGGGCTGATATAGGCAGTATCGAGGCTCAATTCTTACCCACCAATGGTGATGGCCCATTAATTGAGGTAATTCCACAATGAACATAGATGCAGAACAAATAGGCACTTGGATAGGTATTTTAGGTGCTTTAGGCGGTGTCGCCATGACATTTGCCACAATGGAAGAAAAAGTAGCCCAACTGGAAGGTTCTATGTCAGAACTGTATAATGTTGAGGAAATCCGTACTATGGAGAAACGTCTTACTACGCTAGAAGTAACGCAAAATAACAGCGATGTGGGGCATTTATCAGCCACAATAGCCACTATAGAGGGGCAAATAAGCAATGTTGAGCAAACTATTGGACGACTTGAAAGCGGTCTTAACGAAGTACAAGGTAGTGATACAAGCGCGTTGGACAGCGGCATCGAGGTTAATAAAAGTCGAATATCGACTATTCAAGGCCAGATTAAGGCGCTTAACAGCAAAATTGAAAGGCTTGTTGACAAACTGGACAGGCTAAAAAACAACAGCAACCCACTGGGGTAAATTATGAACTTTGGCGCATTAAAAGGTGTTATTAGTGCAGTTGCACCCACATTAGGTACTGCATTAGCAGGGCCACTAGGTGGCACAGCCGCACAAGCTATATCCGCCGTATTAGGCTGTAAAACTGATGCTAAGGCTATATCTACAGCTATGCAGAACGCCACACCAGAGCAACTTGCTGAGATAAAGAAAGCTGAATTAGACTTTGAAGCTCAGATGAAACAGATGGATGTAGACATATTTGCCTTGGAGACTGCCGATGTACAGGACGCTAGAAAAGCTCATAAGGGAGATTGGACACCAAAAATACTTGCAATTGGTTGTTTATTACTTTTTGCAGGCTACGCGGTATTGATAACGGTATCGCCGCCTCCAGAGGCATCAGACACCATACCGTCATTGCTGATTGGTGCGATGTCATCGACCCTCGCGGCAGTGGTCAGTTTTTATTTTGGAGCAAGTCATGGTGGCAAAGATGATTAACTTAAAAAGACTGCAAGATCAATTAGTTATAGACGAGGGTTTGGAGCTAAAGCCCTACCGCTGTAGCGCCGACAAGCTGACCATTGGCGTTGGGAGAAATATACAGGAGGTCGGAATCACTAAAGATGAGGCCATGATGCTCCTTGCCAATGACATAGCGCGATGTGCAGGTGAGTGTACGCGTGAGTTCCTTTGGTTCGCCGAATTGACCCCGTTACGTAAAGAAGCGGTGATTAACCTTGTGTTTAACATGGGTATGGCTACGTTTAAGAAGTTTAAAAAAACCATTGCCTTTATAGAAAACGGTGAGTACGAACGTGCTGGCACAGAGTTGTTAGACAGCAACTACGCCCGCCAGGTAGGCCAACGTAGTCAACGTGTTGCGAATATGCTTGCTGATGGAGAATAAATATGCCACTAAGCAAGATACAGCTAAAACCGGGTATCAACAAAGAAGGTACTAGGTATAGCGCTGAAGAAGGTTGGAACGACTCTGACAAGGTGCGGTTTCGTAAAGGCTTGCCAGAAAAGATAGGTGGGTGGAAAAAACTATCTGAGAACACATTTCAGGGTATTGCACGCTCTATCCGCACCTGGCGTACTCTCGCTAGTAAGCTGTATATAGGTATAGGCACTAACCTCAAGTTTTATATTGAGTCTGGTGGTGTGTACAACGACATCACTCCTATTGACCAAGCCACGGGTGTAGTAAAAGCTACCACCTCTGGTTCTACTACAGTCACACTAAAAGATACTGTAGGCACTATTCGCACGGGTATGACTGTGACAGGCGTGCCTGCCTCCGCTACTGTAAAAGCCGCAACTTCTGGTGTTGTAGGGGTTACGCTTGAGAACAATGTAGGCACTATTCGGGTTCACATGTCTGTAATTGGCACAGATGCTAGTGGTTCGGCGATAAACACTACAGTAGCTACAGTAACTGACCAATTTAACATAGAGTTAGCCGCCACAAAATCTCTTGCGTTAGGCGCGGCGTTGACTTTCCAAGATATTGCAGACGGCGTGACTGTAGCCACAGTAACTAACCAAGGTGAAATAACGTTATCTGCCACTGAAAGCATTACTGCGGATACTTGTTTACACTTTCAAGCAGTTATAACTCTAGCCGCTAACCCCATAATTACAACAGCTAGCTCTACTACAGTGCGAATCATAGACACTAACGGTGGGTACGGTAATGGTGATTTTGTTACGTTTGGGGGCACTATAACTACAGTCAATGTTATAGCCCAAGCGGATCTTAAAGATAAAGAATTTCAGATAGCCTACAACGATGCAATAGCTACAGCAAAAGCAGATGGTTCTACTGGTAATCCCGTAACAATAAACACTATCGACGGCGCTTACTCCGCTATAGAAATAGGTATGTTAATGACAGGAACCGATTCTAGTGCGGCGGCTGTTAGTGAGCGTGTAACAGGAGTTAGTGGTAGTGGAGACAGCACAGAAGTTACGCTAGCCGCAGGTAAAAACTTTACTACCGATGCTGTTTTAACTTTTGCTTTTAGTGATTCGTACACTGTAACTGTAGGTTCTACTTCTGGGGGCACGCCTGCTACTGGTGGAGGTAGTTCTGTAACTGCTACGTACCAAATAAACTCTGGTGACGAAATACAGATAGCCGAAAGTGGGTACAGTGCAGGATCGTGGGGCGGCGGTTCTTACGGCACTGGGCTTACCTCTGACTCTAACATACGTCTGTGGAGCCAAGCTAACTTTGGTGAGGATCTTATCCTATCTGCTCGTGGGGGGCCGTTGTTTTATTGGGATGGCGATAATGCTTTAACCACCAGAGCTACATTGTTATCAAGTAGAGTTGGCGCACTCAGTGTACCGGCTAAAGCAAACAGGATACTGGTTTCAGACATTAGTCGATTTGTGTTCTGTTTTGGTACAACGGAGTATTTAGATACTACTTATACTTTAGACCCACTACTATTGCGTTGGTCTGACCAAGAAGACTCTGGCGATTGGGCACCCACTACAATCAACAATTCAGGCAGTTTGCGTTTATCTAGGGGTGGCGAAATAATTACTGCGGTGCAGGCTCGCCAAGAGATACTTGTGTGGACAGATGCCGCACTATACAACCTACAGCTTCTAGGTGGTGACGGTTGGGGCGCACAGTTAGTCGGTGAGAATATATCCATAGCAAGCCCTAATGCGGTTGCGTACGCTAATGGCATAGCATTTTGGATGGGTAGAGACAAGTTTTATACCTATGATGGTAATGTTAAACCCCTACCCTCTAGCGTGCATAGGCACATCTTTAACGACATAAACAATAACCAACTACAGCAAATTACCGCAGGCACAAACGAAGCGTTTAACGAGGTGTGGTGGTTTTACCCCAAAGATGGCGCCGAAGAGAACGACAGGTACGTAGTGTTTAATTACCTAGAAAACCTGTGGTACCACGGCACAGACATAAAACGTTCCGCCTGGGAAGATTCAGGCATTCGTAGTGCGCCCATTGCCGCTACAGTTACTACAAAAAATATTGTTGAGCATGAAGTAGGTAACGATGACGACGAAACCGCCGCTTCTGTAGCCATAACAGCGTCCATAACCTCTGGCGAGTTTGATATAGAAGATGGTAATAATATGGCGTTTGTGTGGCGTATGCTACCTGATCTAACGTTTAGTGGGTCTGACGCAACCGCACCTAGCGTTACATTGACGCTAAACCCACTAAAGAGTTCTGGTTCTGGGTATAACGACCCGTTGTCTGAGGGCGGTAGTAATTCAGGCGCTGTTACTAAAAGCACTACTATCACAGTAGAACCTTTTACCACACAGATAAACACACGTATACGTGGTAGACAGATGGCGTTGAAAGTAGAGTCCACCGAGCTAGGAGTAAAATGGCAGTTAGGATACCCACGTATTGATATGCGCCCTGACGGGAGGCGCTAATGGCGAACAATATAAAGTTTAAAGCCCCCGTACTGCCTTCACCCCCACAACAGTACAACCAAAGCCTATTTCAACGGACTTTCAGCGTCCTACGCCTGTATTTTAACCAGATAGACAATCAATTCCGTGAAAACCTAAACAACCCCACTATTGATGGTGATTTAACTGTCTCTGGCACGGTCACTGCCCCAACTTTTGTAGGTGCTTTAACAGGCAACGCCACAACCGCCACTTTAGCTTCTACTGTGACAGTCACAGACAGCACTGCAAACACGGACTTCCCTGTTGCTTTTCATAACGAGTCAAACGCGCTTTTAGACGATACTGGTGTTTTTGAATACAACCCCTCTACTGGTACGCTAAACACTACAAACGTGACGGCAACAGGGACTATTAGTGTGTTTAACAACACTTCAGAGGCGGCATTACTTAAAGTAGGTAGAGACGATAACCAAGACATTACTATGTTTGCTAATGACCTTTTTCTAACTATTAAAGCTACTCAAGATAGTGATTCTAATCGTGACCATAGTTTTATACTTGATAGAGTGTTTGCTGGTACTGGCCTAAGTGACTTCAGAGTGCGTCATGACGGTAGTGATGAGTTTGTTATTTCAGACAACGGAGGCACTGTTACAGCAACTTTTAACAGTTCTGTAGTAATAAACGACAACTTGTTAGAAGTTGTTAGCACAGACGCAGATGCAGACAGTGACCCAACTTTATCTTTGTATCGTAATTCAGCAAGTCCAGCAGTTGGCGACGATATAGGCAAAATTAAGTTTTACGGTAACAACGATGCCGGTACACCCGAAAAGATAGAGTACGCAGGTATATATGCTGAAATAGATGACGAGACTGATGGCACAGAAGATGGCGAGTTAAACTTCTATGCTATAGCTGGAGGGGTTATGGAAGACCCTGTAATGCGTTTAGACAAAAACGGCCTTGAATTACTTGCTAATAATGACCTTATCTTTGGGTTAAACTCTAATATTCAGTTTGAGGGAACCTCTTCAAATTCAAATGATACGACTCTTTTTTGCGTAAACCCTACACAAGATAACACCATTTTACTGCCAAATAACAGCGGTGTTTTAGAGCTAGGCGCTTTAGGTTCAGGCGCGGTCGTAACAGGTACTTCTATTGCACATGCTGTATTTACTGATTACAGAGGCCAAAAGGTCGTGTTTACAGGCTCTAGCAACTGCACCATACAGCTACCAGACGTTGCCGCAGGTGATGTGGGCGCTACATGGACTGTGTGCAATGCTGGCTCTGCTAACGTAATATTTGACCTAAACGGCAGTGGCTCGGCACAAACCCTTAAAATACTCACTGGTACGGCAGTTACCACCGTGGGGACAGATGACCCACATATAGTACCTGGTGGTGTAGCTAGTTTAGTTTGCACTGCGGCAGACAATTACATACTATTTGGTTCTGGCGTGGTGGACAACTAATGTCTTACGCTGATGTGGGTAGCTACGTACAATGGACATTTACTACGTCAGATGATGCAATAAGTTCTAATAACGGCAACACAATATTTGTACAATTAAGAGCAGATTAGTATGGAATTGGTAGACGGTAAACAAAAACAATTATCAAACTTCGATGTTGTAACAGGAGCTATAAACAACGCGGGGCTTGCCGAAGATGATGGAATATCTATGGCGTTAGGTCTTATTGGGGGTCACATGTCAAACCCCAGTACAACAACTATACAAATAAATAACACTGTGTTTTTGTATAACGCCACAAAGAAAACCAAACGTGCGGCTTGTTACGTGTATAATTTAGATGTTGAAAACCAATTACCTACTAATATCTACAAATTTTTACGTAAAGTGCGAAGACGTGGTGTTTCTTCAATAATGTTTATATGCCGAAATGAAGTGTTTTTGCGTTCTTTTCTATCACTAATTCCGCGATTAGACGATATGGGGTTTAAATCAGGTATTGGTGAAAATAAAAAGAAACGTGGTGTGTACATTGCCGTCGTTGAATTTAGTGAGAGTGAAACAAAATGAACGTGCAGATACGAGAGGCTACACTAGCGGACGTAGAGCCATTTGTAGTGCTAGGTAAAATTATGCACGAAGAAACTGCTTTTGCCGACATTACTTGGGACAATGAACGAGTCATGCGTTTCGGTAAACTAGCGGTCACACATGACGATTTTTGTGTTTTCGTGGCTGAAGCTGATGGGGCATCCGTAGGCATGGTAATTGCGCAAATAGTGCCATTTTATTTTAGCGCTGAACGACGTTTGTGTGATCATTTGTGGTATGTTGCCGAAGAATACCGTGGTGGCCCCGTTGCGGCACAGTTAATAGAAAAGTTAATTGAATTTGCTAAACTTAATAAAGTAAAAGAAATATATTCTGGAGTTTCTACTGGTGTGAATACGGACAAAACTCACGACTTACTAACAAAATTAAACTACCAACACTTAGGTGGTTTATATAAATATAAGGTACAAGGGTAGCTTATGTGTTTTATTGGCGGTTGGCTTGGCGAACAGCTAGACGACTTTAAAGATAACGTACTAGACGATTTTCTTGGTTTCGTGCCAGGAAAAGGTGGGCTTGTAGGTGACCTTCTACAAGACGCGGATGAATTTCTTTTTCATGGGGGACTTGAAGACTTTACATTAGATTTAGGCCGAAAGATTAACGAAGAAATTTTTGAGCCTGCATGGGAGTACCTAGACGCTTACCTGTACTACTCAGGTCAAAATATGGACTTTAGCGATTCGTTATGGGACATGGCAAAACTAACCGTCGCTATTATTTACCCCCCAGCATTGCCTTTTGTAACAGCGGCGGCGGCAAAAGACCAAGGCGCTGATTGGGATGAAGCCTTGCTTGAGGGCGCAAAAGTTGCCGTAGGGCAACAAATATCCCAAGGTATTTTAGACTCTGACATAGCCTCGAACGTAGCAGGTGGACTAGAAGCTAGTTTAACAGCGGCAGGTATTTCTGGCGAATTTATAACGACGTTCACTGAGGCCACGGGTAAAATATTTACATCGGGCCTTGCGGAAGGTTCAGTGGCTCTTTTAGAAGGGGATAGCTTTTCAGATGGGTTTGTTGCCGGGGCTATATTTGAAACGGCTCAAATGGGCACCGATGCAGTAATGAATTTTGTGGACGAGCGAACTGATGGTTATCAGTTTAAAACGGACAAAACACAAGGGGCAAAAAACAATATAATTGCGACAGACGGCCAGCCTTTGTATAACAGTTTGCCCGATGGGTCTGATGATTTAACTTCAATAAGAACAGACGCAAATGGGCTTGCACTTAAAGCTCAAGAAGTTTACAACACCATGCCAGCCATAGTGCAAAACGTACTTGCTAGAGGCGTGCAAGCTAAATTACAAGGGCAAGAAGTAACCGATTTTTTACTCGCTGAAGCCGCTTTTGAATCATTAATAACAGCGGAAGCTCTAGGAGAACTTATAGAGCCAGTCTTTGCAGGCACTGGGCTTGACGTTAACACAGACGACGGTAGGTTGTTTATGGCGTTTCTTGCCCCTGCGGTGCAACGAAGTGCGGCGGCCATAACCACAATGGGTTTCGGTGCGGAAAGCGCACTTATATCACAGCAATCATTTAGCCAAGTACTAGATCAATACAGTAGCGCACAGTTGTTCAATTTTACAAAAGATGCGATACAAAACACATCAATTGTTCAAGGTTTGTTAAGTCAACTAGACGGACTTACAGGTAAAACAGAAGCCGTAGAACTAGCCGCGCAAAACACTGCCGTAACCGCCGCGCAATTAAGTGAAGCACGAGCACCGTTAGTAGATGTACTTAATCAGCATGATGATAAGTTAGCCAGCCAACGCGAAGCTAGAGAAGCTGTAATTAGTACCGCAGAAGGGCAATTAATGCTTAGGGTCATTAGTGAATATACTGATGCTGTCATTGTAGAAGACGATCCTAACAATCCCGACAAAAAAATATACACCATAAAAGAGGGGGCGGATGGGGATATTGCACGCGCATACAACACCCATAAAGAAGCCTATGAAGGATACAGAGAGTTAACACCCACATACGTAGATGCCGCAGGCGTAACCAGAGAATACGCGCCGTACGCGCAAATAGCGCCTATGATAAACACCTACAAAGAATCTATTACTGAATGGAACGCATTTGTTGCGGAAAACAAAAACATTCTTGAAAACAGCGAAAGTGTTTTAGCGCCATATAAGCAAGCGTATGAAAATGCGGCGACGCAATTACAACTTGACAGAGACGCTTTGTACGCCGAAACCGATTCTCTTGGGGATTATTTTGATGCAGAGTTACAAACATTACTGCAAAGTGACTATGTGCAAGTAATACAGCCAGATTTTGATGAAACTTTTTATACTAATTTGTACGGCCCTCAAATAGACGCGGGTATGACCGCGCAACAGCATTGGTTAGCGACAGGGGCGGCGAACAATTACCTTGTTAGTCAATCTCAAAGGGACGCTTTAGAGCAGTCCATGATAAATAGGTTTAAATACGACACAATAGAAACTGTTTACGGAGAGGGTAACCTTAGCGCTTTTGAAAAGAGTGACCCTACAAAACGAGCCGCACTTAACACATCCATAAATAACTATATAAACGCTAACTTTTATGACGCTCTTGGTGATTTTAAATTTGACAGTATTACAGAGTACAAATATTTTGATGAAGATGGCAATGAAATACCTACGTTTGTAGAGGGCGCTAGAGTAGAGCGGTATGCTAACCAGGAATATGTAGCCGGGTTAATGTTTGTAGATAATGAATTTAATAGCTACTTACAGCAGTCTTCTGGTTTAAGCCTTGAAGAATATGTAAATCAACTAAACACAGTTCCTTCTCCTGTTGCTACACCTTTGATGCTAGACGCTTCAATAAGTTCGTACTCAGGGCAACAAGTTAACGACTATTTTAATGATTTGTTGTTGTACGGTGGTATAGGTTTAGATGCTGTTACAGGACAGCAAGAATACGTATCTAGCCCCACAGCAGGCGCTCAATATCAGTTTAACCCTTTTACTGGTGAACGTGAAACACTATTAACTAACGGAGTGTCGTTTGCAAGTTTAGCAGACAGCGACCCTTCTGGATTTTTTAGTACCGCTGGTGATTTACTAGGTAACTGGTTTCAAACTTGGTCAGAAGCTACAGGCGCGGCTTACCAATCAAAAGCTGAATACGATCAAGGTAGGCGAGCGTTTATAAATGAACAAATGGCTAGCGGTGCCGAAGTTGGGAAAAAATGGTGGTGGTCAACAATAGACGTGTTGTCGAACGCTTCAGCAAACGCTACTGAAACTGCCATGTTAAACAATGTTCCTGGAGCAGAATTACAATATAAGGTAAATGTAGACGCTAATGGCGACGTAGTAAGTTTGTTTTCGCAACAAAACGCGCCCGATAATAGGTTTGTGTACTACAACACTAAAGAGGACGTACCTAGAGAATTTTTGCCTTACGCTAGTTTAGATTACAAACGAAACGCTGGCGGACAGATAATAACAGACGTAGCTAATATTGCTAAAGTAGAAGAGAAAAAACTGGATATAAACAACTACTTTAACGATGTGTGGGACAGAGTGCGTATGACGGATGTGTACACCCTAGCTGGCGCGGAGGGGCTACTTAGTTGGGTACAAAACACATTTGTGGCAGGCGCTGGGTATTTCATTAATATGGATGCACAGGAGATTTTAGATAACCCAGTATATAAATGGTTTGACGTAGCCACACAAGTCACAGAAGCCGCCAGACTTACTATTGCCAATCAATTTGACCCGACCTACGCAACTAATTTAGAGGCTATGAACAGCGCCTTTAGTCCGATTAATCTAACGCAACGTGCGGTAGACGACCCTGCTACACCGTACATAAATGAGACTGTATGGGACACCATGGCTATATTCGGTGACAACTACCAAGCGTACCCTACAGAGTTTATAGCGGAAGTTCTATTTAAAGAAAGTGTAGAAGAATTAGGGCCGTTCGCGGCGGGTGTTGCTGTTAAAAAAGGGGTAGAAGCGTTTCCGGAAATATCAAGTAACGTCGCCGCGGCTCTTGGTTTAGGCACCGCGTTTTCGCTAGAGGTAGCAGAAAGTGCTGGTGGTGAGTATGTGGGTAATTTTGAAGAAGCGAAGGCTGTAATCGCACAGGTTCTACGAGACAGAAGAGCTAGTAATCAAGACGTAACGTGGACAAGTCAACAGATTGATATAATGGCTGACCACTATGCGCAGGGGATAGCTAGAGAAACCGCTACATACGCAGGTATGTTAACTGCCGCTATGTTTTTTGCTGGTGGTGGCGCTCTTGATCAATCAGCAATGCGGAGAATGGGCATCCCTCCCGACGTCCTTTCTGATTTAGGTCGTAAACTAAACAATGATTTTCTTATAAAGAACGGCACTAACGCTTTTTCAAATGGCGCGGCAGTTGTAAGTAAAGAAATTCTTTCTGAGTATGTTGAAGAATATTCAATTGCAAATAAATTTGAATCTCTAATATATAAATGGGACAACACACGTAACATACCCGGTAATGTGCAGTTTGCAGGTCAGTTTGGCGCTTTAATAGCAGGTACGGCTACCACCGCAGGTATTTTGTTTTACCCTGGTGTGTGGCTTACTGATAAAGATGGTAATTCATACGCGGAAGAATTTGACATACCTACGTTTTCTGAAGCTACGGGTAGGTTAGAGTATAAACCTACAGGTAACTTAGCCGCGGATTTTCTTTTAGCAAACGTACCAGAAATTGCTACCGCAGTATACACAGGAAACGCTTCATCCATAGACAGTATATTACCAACACTTGGTATTACAGGGGACGTTGCTACCGCACTAGCGGATGCGGCTAACGATCCATATTACGCGGACACAATATATAGATTACCTAGCCCAAGTCCTGGGTTTATTGACCCAGACTTTAACACTTTTCCAGTTGGTACTAATAATGAACTTTATTATGACCCTACATCGGCTGGCACATATAAGTTTAAAGATGGTAACTGGGCACGCACCGGTAATGGGAATCAAACCGTAGCTGATTGGAAATCTTATAACGAGTATGGCACGATTGTAGACGTAACAATGCCTACGTTCGAGCAAGTAAAACGGTCAATTCAACTGACACTTAACGATAGAGAAATGTTAGAGGGTCGCTTTACAACTATTGATGGTCTTAGTGTACAAGGGTTTAATTTTCCTGACCATCCAAGTTTTCCAGGGAATTCACATGGATATACATTACCGGATGCGGTAAAAAATTCGTTTCACCCCGCAGATTTTATACCAGAAAACTGGGAAAGTTTAACTTACGACCAGTTGTTGCCGTACTACACTGGGTTTCGTAACATACAAGAACTCGTCTTCGTTCCTAGTCCACTTGCCGTAACACAGTATTCGGCGATAGATCCGAGCGATGGGCTTTTGTATATATACAATGGCGAACCTTATATTCCACCAGGGCAAACCGAACCAGGTTTTATGGTGCCAGGGTGGGACGGCGTAGCAGGCGCTAGGAGTAGCGACGAATCAATTCCTGACCAGTTTTTTGAAGGGATTGAAAACCAACTTATAACTGATCCAAATACAGGAGATCAATACTTAGTTAGCGTTACGTTTGAAGAAGGTCAAAACGCTATGGAATCGACCACAAGGCTAACAAAATGGATAACGGATGCGCCTAGTGCTTACGAGGTATGGGATAAATTTACTACTGACGACCAAGGTTCATGGGTAATTGATGGTGGAGTTGGTTACCAAAGTGATTTTGGTAGTGGGGGAAAACGATTACGTTACTTACCTCCTGTCACAATTGCCGGGGGCAGTGCTTTAAACACGAGAAATGGTGAAGGTATGTTTGGTGGGTGGGAGGCTATATACGGCCCTGACGCTCCTTCAGACAGGGACATGGAGTACAGAAGAACAAATTGGATAGAAGATAGATACGGTAATGTTAACAATATACCTGAACTCCTGCAAGACGGTAAGGGTCAAACCCTCGGTGGTATGGAAACCATGATAAATAATGCCGCTGGGTACGTTATGATGGCGACCAGTGAAGCAGATTTTGAACAGCGTATGGAAGATTACTCGACTGTGTATGAGGCTTACTGGCCTTATATTGCAAGAGAACGCGCTAAGTACGGACTAAAAAACCAAGATACCGTAAACGAAGCGTTTTACGGTGGTAGCATACCGCTTAGAATAAAGACTATAAATCCGTATGACGTAACCGGGGTAGAAGAAGTAGCAGGGAGCGAGTTATATTATTCCGATGGTTATGGCTATAATCTATATCATAGGGCGGGAAGGTTTACTCAGTTACCCACTTCTGAATACGTAAACAATTTATTGTACCCAGATGGGCTTTTAGCGGATGGTGAAGGTAATTTTACACCAAAAGTAACGGACTTCCCCGTTGCGCCTACAAATACAGCCCCTGAAAAGTGGTGGGATCAAGAGAACCATCATCGGTACTATGCCGCCTACGACTCAGGTATTTCGCATAATGGTAATTCTACGGATGCCGAAGGGTTATTTATCCCTGTAAGTGAAGAAATGGCGGTAGGTTCATGGAGTGCTGAGCTTACAGGCACCCTTCAAATTGAAAGTGGGCGTTTTACTGCGGGTTCAGTTCCTTGGCAATGGTTAGTAAACCCTGCTTTTCATACAGAGCCAGAGCATGGTGAGGTTACGACCTTTTCATACATAAGAAATAATAGTTTGGGGGTCGACCATAGTGGGTATGGTGGCTTGGGCTACAAAGGAATATGGATTCACCCGTTTGAAAAGGACGCTCGTGGAGACGGGTTGCAGTATGTGTATAAAAATGGACAGTGGCGAGCCGCATGGTATTGGCACCCGGCAGTAGATGATGATGGTCAGTGGATCCCGTACGACGAAGAGGGAGGTACGCGCAAAGGGTTAAAAGTAAACACTGGCGTATCAAACCTGGCAAGTAGCGATAGTTATGGACTACCAATATGGACAAGCGGTACCAATGACGCCGGCGGACAAATTCCAAATTTTAATAAACCTTATAGGAGCGACAGAGATCATGTTTGGGGGCACACGGAGTATGATGAAGCAACCGCCGGTGATTATCCTGGCGAAAATGCTACTTCTCCCGGATTAGGCGCTACTACAGAAGAGTTTTTAACTAATATTGGTTTTACTGGTAGTTATGATGACTTTACTCCTGCGGCAAGGGCTAGATTACAGACACCCTATTCTTCCTCTGATCAACTAGCATTGCCGCCGGGGATGATTGACCCCATAGCCCAACAAGAAGAGTATGAGCAAGCGCAGTTTGATTATTTTATATCTAAATCTGTAGAAAACGGGTGGTCAGTACCCGATGCTAACTATTATGTATTTAAAAATGGACGTGACATACTTAACGTAATGGACGGTATGCAAAGTACCGACGACTTCGATGCTTATTTTGTTAACAATGCTGACCAAGCGCAAACGTTTAACGGTATAGATCCCTCTCCTACATTAACATTGTCTTCTTACAAACGATTATTTACTGATACGTATGGTTTAAGTGAAGAAGAATTCTATGCTATGCACAGAAGTCCGTCGTTGGGGATGACTAATGAAGCTGTGGATGACACGTTAAATAATTATGTATTTAACCAAGTAGAAGATCCTAATAAACTTGACGCGTTTGGCAATCCAATTATAGGTATGAGAGGGAACAGTGATTTTGTACAAAATTTTGTTGCCAACAATATTAATACAAGAGAAGACATAATAGCCAAATACAAAACAGAATTAGGTCAATCTTATGAGCCTACAGAGGCAGAGATAAATCAGTATTTAGGTTACAGATACAAGTTAGACGATAATGGAGATCACGATTTACACGCGAGTGGAAACAAAAAACAATATAAACTGTTAAATAATATTGATCTAAATTATTTTACAGACGTTGAACGAGAAGATGCGGTTGAACGCAGGCTTACCACATTAGAGAAAGACACAGTTAGAAGTAACTTTTTTGAGTTAAATGACCCAATAAAACGCGCTCAGTTTAAAGACAGATTAATAGACTTGTATCAACATGATTCTTTGATAAGCGAAGCTGAAAACCAAAGGGCATTTGATATTTTAGTTAACGACACTATAAACAACGAGTATAACCAAAACTTACGTCGTAGAAACGCCGCATCTCAACTTAGAACACAGTTGTTTATAAAAGATGCTAGGGGCGACGAGGAATATAAAAAATATCCTAATATAAACGTGTCCACGTACGACGAAGATCAAGAAACGTGGATAGAAGCAAATTTTGGCGCCGCTTTAGATGCGTATTATGACGCTGACCCTACAAAATATACTGTACCTATTACTGATATTAAAACACTTATAGAAAACTATGAGGCTACAGAAAAAGCTAAATTAACGGCTGTGTTACCTGGCCGATCAACTCTTGTGGATGAGTTGTTTAGAGTAAACGGTACAGTAGCTGACGCACAGAAACTGGCCGACATAGTTACTAACTTTGAAGCTAAATGGGGTTATACACCTAGCGAAAAAGACTTATACATACTAGGCGCAAACGCAGGGTTATCAGTAAGTGGTATAAAAAATACAAACAACACGTTTGGCCTATTTAATAGTTTTGCAACAGGTGGGCGTCAGGTAAACAATTACTTTGCGGCGCAAAATGCGTTTAGGACAATTAAAGAAGAGTTTGAAAAATACGGGTACACACCTGACGACGCCGAAATACGTGGGTATATGAATGCCGTAAACACAAACTTAGGTGGCGTAACTACTATACCTGTATTAGACCAAAATGTAATTGCCCAAATAGAGGCTTACGTAGCCCCTAAAATATTGGATGCAGGAGAGGTAAAAGGTTTACTTGAAAACGCCGGTATAACAGCGGCAGAGTTTGAAGCTAGGTTTGGGTATGACCCTATCAGTAGATACACTGACACTAGAATCGACTCGTTTGACGCAGGGTTTAGTCCGTTAGAAAACGACATCTCTACGTTTGTTGCCGATAGAGATTTACAGACACAAAGAGATTATAACGCGGCTGAGTACAACAGAATAGCCGCTGAGTTTTCTAAGTACGGTATAGACATTTACGCAACAGAAAAAGCTAATGATTTAGCGGGTGCATTTTTCGAGCAAGACCTAGCAGACGTAGAACAAGTGGTAATAGATAACTATCCCACTGGCACGCACGTTGACTTCTTAAAACGTTCTAGGTTAGTAGAATATTTTGAGATGACAGGTGAAGCAATACCTAGTGAGCAAGACCTACAGACTATGATAGATCAGATGACTGGGACTACTAAAGCCGAGTTAACTGACACTAATCAAATATCCACCATAGCAACTACCTATTTAGCGGCGCAAACGTACGATACGAGCGATGTAAGACGTGACTTAGCCGCCGAGTTGGGTATAGAAGAGAACCTAATTCCCGCCGATTTCAATGACTATATAACTAACTTAGCCGCTGAAGAACTTACCGATGGTGGTGCCGCAGGACGTATAGCAGGTGATATAGCCAACGCAGAAACTGCTTTCGGCTTATACGATGAAACCCCTGCGGAGTTGGCTGAAGCGTTAGACGGCACTATAGCAGACGTACCTACGTATTTAGAAGACAAGCAGTACACACTAGAAGACGCTAAGGCAGATTTACGTACAGAGCTTGGGTTGGCCGCCGATGCCGATGTGTCAGCGTATAACACATACCTATTCCGTCTAGTAGACATGACGGGCGCTACACCAGACGCCGATGGTGAGATTAAAGTACAAGGTGATATAACCGGTAGCACAGATTTAAGAGATTACCTACAAAATATAAAAGGGTTTGACGTAGGTAGGGGTGAAGGCGAGGTACTACTTAATCCTTTTACTGAGGGTATGTCAGACGCACTTGGGTTAGGCGTAGATTTAGACACTACGCAAAGTGTTATTGATTACATGGATGCCAATGAGATAACAGGCGATGAGATACGTAATCAAATTGTTACTGAAACAGGCGTCAATATATACGAAGAAGACGGGACACTCAAGGCTGAGTTTACAGATCAAGCCTTAACAGCGGCTGGGTTCTTAGTTGATACAAAAGGTAGAGATGGTTACCAAGCCGCAGAGTTAACAGGCAACGTTGCCGATAACACTATAAGCGAGTCTGATATAAGAACTTGGTTGGGTAACAACGACTACGCCGCACCAGGTGCTGAAGTAGACTTTTTAGGCTATACAGGGTTAGGTACAGACATTGCTGGGCAGGCAGGACAGTATGTAACTGACGAAGATTTAGTTACTCAAACACAAACAACGATAAATAACGAACGACAAGCAGTAAGCGACTACTTTGACACAGCCCACAGTTACTTTGATGAAGATGCGGCTGTTAACTTTGATATTGATGCGTTACGTAATGCTGACCCTGCAACCATGCAAGCCGCAGTCGATGCGCTTGTAGACGACCAGACGTTGGATTTTGATGAGATAGAAGACTACTTCCAAACAGAGCTTGGTTATGGTAGTTGGGTTCCTAGAAGCGTAATAAAAGGCGCGTTGCTTGGGCAACCTGATAATCCTGATTTCCCCACACCTCGGCAGTTAACAGCAGGTGAGCTAAACGAGTCAGGTCAATTAGACTCTGTTGCGAATATAGCGCAGTTGCCTGACCAAACAACGCTAGAAGATTTAGTTAATTATACCACCATATCGCCAGAAGAAGCTCGTGCATACTTAAAGGGCGAGGATCTCTTTGGTGGCCCTCAAATAGATGTACCGTACAGCGCCGCCGTAGTCGATGCGTTAAGTGACGAAGATTTAGCGACTTTGGGACTCACAGGTAATTACGGTTGGCAAGGTCTAGCATTACCTGAACGAGTCAATCCTGTAGATCCTGAAAATATAACGAGCCAAGGTGATTCAACTAATAAAGGCGCGTTTTTAGCCAGTGGGTTTTATAATGACCAAAACCAAGATGAGGATGAGGCGCGAGCATACCTAGCAGGTCTAGGGTTAACGCAAGCCACTGAGCTTAACGATCCAGCCGACCCTGACTCTGGCTATAAAGTTGACTTTGCGACCATAAACAACTTAGCGGATAACTCACTGGAAGGTCGATTTGATGCGACTGAGCTAGCCCGACGTGCGACACTAGAGGGCGGATACTTTGACCAAAACGAAGTTACCTTTGATGAGATAAGAGAACAAATTGCTAATGAGTTAGGTGTAGCCCCTGCAACGCTATACGATGAAAATGGCGATCCTATAGCTGGGTACACAGACACTGATATAACCGCCGCTGGGTTTACACAAGGTGTAAATGTTGTAGAAACTGGCCTTGGTACAGAGATTACTGACAACGTACTAACAAGCGGTGACATTGAGAATCACTTGTCTGGTTTAGGGTACTCCGCAGAACAAATAGCTAATTTTGACTCTAGTGGTATTGCCTGGAACGACACTACTGCGCTAGATGAGCTAACGGCTGACTTCCAAACCAACAACAGAAACACAACACAACAAGCAATTGCGGCTGATTTAGAAACTAATTTTGGTTGGTTAAACGCAACTGATGCAGACATAGCGGCTGTAGCAGACTTAGATGCCGCAGGGCGCACGGCGTGGGTAGGCGACAGAAGGTTTACTTCAACACAAGCCGCTACTGCGTTAGCGAATGTTGGGGTGCCTACAGATCACCCTGAATATAATAATTTACTTACGGCGTTAACCGTCGATCAAGATAGAACAGGTAGCGTGCCTGCTACACAAGCCGCGCTAGTCGATAGCGTTGAAGACCCATTACTTGACCCGTTCTTTATTGATCCTGGCGAAGTAGCCACTGAATTTGGTAACTATACTTACTTTGAAGCCCCCACAGATTTGTTACCGTTTACAGGTTTAATTGACGATACTGGGCTACCCACCACCATAGAAACTTATGTGAACGAAAACTACGTAACTGCTGATGAGGCACGCGCCGCGTTAGATGGCGTAGCAGGTGTAGATGCGTACGCTAGAGACGACCAAGATAACTACATAATAACAGACCAACAGCTACTTGACGCAGAATTAACTGGTCAATATGTAGACACCGTAGAGAACCAGGCGCTTGCAGATAGGGTCGGGAATCTTACAACAGACGAAACCGAAGCTAGGAATTTACTAATAGCGCAGGGTGTTGTAAATCCGACCGATGAAGATATACAAAACTACATGGGCTTTACTCCAGAAGCGCCTACATTTACACCAACTGATATAGCTGACCTGCGCTACAGAGGTATATTGGATCAGTTTGGCACACCTGCGGTATACAGTGATACGGAAACAGACCTAGACGGTAACCCTGTCTTAGTAACCCCAGCAACTGGTATCTACGCCGAAATCGACTCGTTACGGGGTCAAGGGCTGGATGCTGACGCGATAGGGACTGCTATATCGACCTATATTGGTGGGTTAGGGCTACCTACCAGCGGTGATCTGGATACCTTAGAAGGCGAAATACAAAATTATATTGGCGAGCAAGGGTTCTTTACTGGCGATGCAACTGATATACAACGAATTGTAAGTGACGTAATTGGTAAACCTGCTGAGTTAGTTACACAAGAAGATATTGACTATGTAAATAATATAATACAGGGCAACATTGGTGTACAAGATCCTACTTACGACTCAACGAATTTAGGGTTATATGACGTAAATAGCGATGGATTTATTAATGTAGACGACAAAAACTTACTTGACCAACTTTACGCTGGGCAGGACGCAGAATATAATCAATATGTTGCAGGTATTGACCCTACCTCACAATTTGCAGATACTGGTATTTTTGATACACTTGCATATGAAAGAGAACAAGATAGACTAGCGGAGATAGCTCGTCAAACAGAGATAGACGCGCAGACGCAAACAAACATAAATTTACAGACCCAAATCAATGCACAAAGGTTAGCTACACAAGAAGCGGAACAAAAACAGTTACTTACCGCACTTGCGGCCTCACAGCCCCCTCAACAGCAAATGAAACAAGAAGAACCTGAGCTTGCCGAAATGGGGCCAAGGTATGACTTCTCAACAATATTTAGTACCCCAGAAGTAGCCGCACAGAAAGCGGCGGTCAGCCCGTATGGTGGATTTAGACAAAAAGCGGCGGCTACAGGTGGGTTGATAACAAATGAAACAGATGAGTTACTAGCGTTGCTAGAGGAGATTGGATAATGGCTTACTACGGCCCAGGGGTACAACAAGGTAATTTTCTTGACGGTATAGATTTTGGTGGGTTTTCTTTTTTTCAAGACCAACCCGTCGTTAGCGAGAGCAAAAAGAACGTGCAGGGCGACCCAGATTTTTGGTCAGACCTTGGAGGCAGGTTAAAAGATTTAACCGCTGACGGACTTGAAAAAGGCACTGACTGGTTACTTAGTGGGGAGGGCGCAAATTTTCTAGCCTCGGCTGGGTTAGGGTATCTTGCGGGCGATAAACTCCAACCCGTGTCTCCTCCAGTTGGTTACCAGGGGAAGATCAAAGATATAACGGCTGTTAGAGAGCGCGTTCCTGGCACAAATATGGTAGCGCCAAATAGGTCTGATCTTTTACGTGGCGCCCGTGCCAATCGTTACTTCTCTGATATTAATTACGTAGAAAACCCTGATGAATTAAGTGATGCCGTAAAAACTGCGGCAACAGAAGCCGGCGATACCGATGATGTATACGAAAAACGTGCGCGTGTTGCCGGGTCAGATAGATACAATCAAGAAATTGCGGGTAGTAAAAAATACACGCAGGCGGAGATGGACGCCGATCCTACAGCCGCTGGGTTTGGTTACACAGCAGATGGTCGCATAATATACAGCCCCGACCGCCAAACAGAATATACGGACAAGATAACAGGCATAGCGGAAGAAAACCCAATACTTGGTGATGTTATACCAGAGCAAGTGCTTGTAGATCCTACGCTCGAAGAGGGTGACACAGGGTTTGGTGACACGGTAACTAATCCTTTGGCCCGCGATCCTGCTACGGGTAGAGAGATACTAGATCAAGCAAAATTTGATGCTTTAACCGGTAGTGAAATACTAACAGACGATTTTAGATTGGGCGAACAACTTAATCTTGGTGCAGAGTTTGATGACGAAGGGTATTTGTTAGAAGCCAAAACTCCAGGTACGCTGTACCAAACTGACGAGTTTCAATACGACGACCAAGGTAGAATATTTAGACCCGCAGAGTATTACACAAACCTAGAGGCCGCACAGTTAGGAGCTAAAGACCAAGCCGCAGGGCTTGCAGGGCTTGTATACGATAGAGATACTGGCGCGTATAGGTCAAGAATTATGCCTGACGTTGACAATAGTATTGAGGGTGATCCTGCCGCTACAACTGCGCGGTTTAACACAGCCACCCCTTTTACACAAATGTTTGCAGATACGCCAGAACCTGTGCAACAAACGGCGCAAACGCAAGCTGTTAGGGCGGCAGGAGACACCGCAGATAGAACGGCGGGTGTCGGCGAGTTTAGTGGTATTGGTGGTGTAGCTGGTGGTGGCCCTCCAGGTTCGACACCATTTGTTGGTGGTATGATGGGTAGACTTGCTAAAGGTGGTCTTGCATCGTTTAGTATGGGTAGCGAAGTAGAAGCAAGAAAACGTAAACCTGTTAACATGTACAGTGGGTTTTTAGGTGGAGACACCAAAGGCCAGGACGACGCGATACCTGCTAGCATTGAAGGCTCGCAACCTGCGGCACTGAGCGACGGTGAGTTTGTATTGACAGCGGACGTCGTTGCGCATCTAGGTGACGGCAACACTGAAGCGGGCGCTAGAATACTAGATGACTTCATGCGTGACGTACGTAAAGAAGCAACAGGCACTGAGCGACAAGCTGAAAAAATTAATGGTGAAGGTATGTTAGGTAGTCTAAAAAAACGTCGGTACGCACAAGGCGGCCTTGCAACACTTAATCAAGGCGGCGCAGTAAAAGGATTTAACACAGGAGGCGGTACTACCGGCGCTACAGCGGGTACGCAAGTGGGTACAGAAAGTGGTGTTAATGAATTTTTTGGTGATTATATAAGCACTGCGCTTGGTATGGGTATGGATGCGGCTAATCAGCCTTTTGAAGCCTACGCTGGCTACGGCGCCACTTATGATGCAGAAGGTAACGTAGACCAACCAGGTATTATATCGGCGGGAACGTCTGGGCTACAAGACCAAGCGTTTGAAGCCGCGAGTAATATAGATACTAGTGGGTTCGGTGATTTAGATGAAAACGAACTGACAGGTATGATGAACCCCTACACACAGCAGGCGCTTCAACCACAGATACGCGCAGAGCAAGAGCGTGCGGCTATACAACAACGTGACAACGCGGCACGTATGGCACAGGCAGGATCATTCGGTGGTTCACGACAGGCTATACTAGATGCCATGGGCACACGAGATTCGGCGAACACATTAGCTGACATTCGTGCTAGAGGGTACGAGAAAGCGTTTGACGATGCTAGATCACAGTTCGGTGAAGACAGACAGTTTGGTTTAGATGCTATACAGAAGCAAGCCGATTTAGGTAAAACACAAAGCGACATACTGCAAACTAACATTGACACGGATAGAACTCAGTTTGAAGATCAACGTGACTATCAACAGAAAGTTCCTCAGTATTTAATGGACTTACTAGACGGTATGCCTGTAGCGTCCAAGTCGGGTGTGTTTAGTCAACCAAGTGATTTGTCTCAGTTACTATCTAACACAGGGCTGTTTAGTAATTTGTTGGGTGGTAACAATGCTAACGAGTATACCGACCCTACTACGGGTACTGTATATACAATAGGCACTGGCACTGACGGCGCTCCAACATTCATAGAAAAAGTATAGTAGGGTATAAATTATGGCTATGATAAACAACATGACTAATTTTATGGACACCGTTGATAAAAAAGCTGACGGGAATATGAATGCTGGTGGCCAACAAAAATTAGAAGCGCAAGTTAAGCAAAGCAAAGGTATGAAACAAGACGATGCCATTGCCTTACAAATAGTAAAAGACGGTTTAGATGCGGCTAGACGGCAGATAGAAGCAGTTAAAATGCCGCAAGAGAAAAAGGTTATAGAGCAAACCGCTGAAGATGTACTGATGGCGGCGATGGAGCAGGTAAAAGGTAATGCTCAGACTGGCCAAGATGTAAGTAAACTTGCGCAAAGCAAAGCCCAAAAAGGCATGATGAAAAATGCTTTGACGCAACAACAAGGGCAGGGTATGCCGCAAGGTAAACCACCAGGATTAGCCGGTATGCTAAAACAGGCGGCTGGCCCACAGCTTTCTATGCCCGGAGGTAAACCCCCTATGCCTGGCGGTATTGCAATGGCTGGAGGTAAACCCCCTATGCCCGGCGGTATGCCTATGCCCGGAGGTAAACCCCCTATGCCTGGCGGTATGCCTGGAGGTATGCCACCTAGTGCGCCTATGGCGCGTGGTGGACTAGCACGATTTCAAGCAGGGGGTGATGTAGATATAGAAGACCCACGCAAGAAAGAGAAAGGTATGCTTCGTCGTGGGCTTGAGTATGTAGCAGAAAACCCACTACAGTCGTTGGGCACAGTGGCACTTGGTGCGGCATCTTTACATCCGATAGGGCGTGGAATTAGTGCGGCTAGGGCGGGGGCACCTGGACTAATGAGCGGCGCAAAAAACCTCCTACAGAAAACTTATAGCAAAAAGGTGCCTGTCCAAACTTCTAAAAGAGGCGCACAATATACAACGGCTACACCAACAGGGGCGGCGAAGTTTCTAAAAAAAGGAGAGCCTATACCTCGTCAACGCGATCTGGGTAGAATGAGCACTACAGCCGGTATAGCGGGGGCAGGTATGTTAGGTTTAGACGCGCTTACCGATCCTTTACCAGAAGGACAAGCGCCCCAAGGAATGCCTGAAGGACAAGGGCCGTCAGCGCCAATGACACCGCAAATGACAGAGCGCGAGATGTTAATGGCAAGAAAACCTACGCTTCCAGAACGTGGTGAAAGGTCGTTTACTGATAAGTTTGAAACTATGGCCGCTAACTTAGAAGGTGGTTCTCAATCAGCGTTAAGAGCGTTAAAAGCACAAGAAGAGGCCGACTTTAAACAAGTGTATGATAAAGCATTAGCAGACCAAGAAATGTGGGCGACTGAGCTTAAAGACTTGACCACACGTGACGTAAGTAAAATGGGTAACTTGCGACAGTACGCAACAGATTTACAAAAAGCAAAAGCTAATATCGCAAAACTAATTTACGATTCGTCTAACATAAAATTATTAGAGATGCAGGCAATGGGTGGTGATGAAAAAGCCATAGCCGCTCTTGAACAAGCAAAACAAATGGTATTGGTGCAGATAGCCGCTATGGAGGGTGTAACAGGTATAGCAGACCAAGAGAAAGCCGTACTGCGAGCATTGGGCGATGTAATGGGCTTACCTGCTACACAAGGGGTATCGTTAGATCAACGGGCGCAACAAGCCCTTGCCAATGCACCGGCAACATAATACATGGCTACGTTACAAGAGATAGCACAGGCAATAGAATCCCACAAACGTGCAGGGAATGTGGAAGACGCCGCTGTATTGCAAGACGTTTTAAATAGGGAAATGCGCGTCCCTCAAATGCAACCCGTAAACGCAAGACCTGACTACGGCGCAGTTGGTAATTTAACTCGTGGTATTGGTAGAGGTATTGTAGGCACTGCCGAAACTACCGCGCTGGGGTTGGCGTCTTTACTTGACGAAGAATCTGAAAATAATGCGCGTGCGAGAATACAAGCCGCCGCTGAGAAGGCGCGTCCAGATATAGATCCCACTTCTAAGTTAGGTAAGTTTGGTGAAGGGTTAGGTTCGTTTGCCTCATTTGCTGTACCAGGTGGCGCCGCCGCGAAAGGTGCTCAATTACTTGGTAAGGGTGCAAAAGCACAGCAAGCCGCCGCATTAGGCACTGCCGGTACATTAGGTGTAGGTGCAGGGGCAGGTGAAGCAAGAGAAAGGGCCAGAGCACAAGACGCCACTCCTGGTGAACGTGCTATATCAACATTAGGTGGCGCACTCGTTGGCGTTACTGAAGTTCTCCCACTCGGTAAGATATTCCCCAAACAGTTTGAACTACCCATTATGAAGAGCTTAAACTCTAAGATGGGGCCGCAGGGGGTCAATAGCTTTAAAGACAGAGTATACCGCGCAGGTATAGCTGGTGGTTATGAAGGTGCGCAAGAAGCGACCGCCGCTATCTTACAAAACTTAATTGAGAAAGGTGTATACAATCCTAAACGTGAGCTACTTGATCTTGGTGTTGCTGAAGAAGCATTAATTGGTGGTGAGGTTGGCGCGTTTGTACAGTTCTTTACTGACTTGTTCTACAGAAGAGTACCTAAGAAAGCTAAAGTTGGGGATGCAAAAACTGACACTGCCGAAACTGTTGACGTACAGGGAGCACAAACACAGGCAACAGTAACACCGCCAACTGAGCCAGGTACTGAAGCTGAAGAGGCTGTTGTAACACCGCCAACCGAAGAAACAAAAGAAGAAACGCCCGAAGAAACGCCCGAAGAAAAACCGGTTGACCCTAAAAAAGTAAACGAAGCTATTGCCGGGTTTGATGAGACTACTTTAGCCGAACGATCACAACAAGCAATAAACCAAGCAACAACAGAGGCAGATAAAGGAACGTACGATAAAGCCGTTGCGTTTGTTAAAGGCAAAGAAACAGTAACAAAAGACGCTATCCAAAACGAACTTAAAACAGATGCAAGTGAAGTAGACCTCATTGTTTCTCGAATGCGTAAAGAAAATATACTTGATAAACGCGCAAAGAACGGCAATATTGTAGTTCGTGCATCCGTACCTAAAACAAATGTCACTCCAGCGCCTGAGCAGGTAGGCGGGCCAATGGAGTCGTACGTACCTTCCTTTGAAGATCCTTTTTTCTATGGTCAAGCATTATCTTTTGTAAGAGAAGAAAATAAACCTAGTATATCTGCAATCCAACGCAGGTTTAAAATTGGTTTTAAGCAAGCGTCTGAAATTATGGAGCGCCTGGAAAAAGACGGTATTGTATCTCCTATGTCAATGGAAGGTAAACGCACAGTTTTAAAGACAACAGACCTTGAACCAGTAGTAGAAAAAACAACTGTTGCGCCAGAATCTGAAAAAGCCGCCGCGTGGGTGGCGGATGCAAAGAAAAAATTTCAAACAGTTATACAGGGGTTAGAAAAACCACAAACAACTAAAGCTGGTAAGCCCGTAAAAGGCTCGTTCGGTAGCACCCTGGGGGATGACGCACAGATAGAAGCGTACCAAGATGATTTAAACAAATTAGAAAGAATGGAACAGCAGTTAAACGAAGGTCAGCCTTGGAAAGTTGTGCAAAAAAACCTAAGACCTAAACAAATAGGTTCAGGTAAAATAGATTTAAACATACCACTTATACCTACGGATATTAGGGACGAGTCATTAGCGCCTAATGCAGAGGGCAAGAAAGGCACTAACTACGGAAAATTTCCGTTTGAAAAACAGGAGACTACCGATGAAACTGGAACCGGACAGCGTGCTAAATCTGGACAAGGACGACGTAGAGTTAGCGCTAAAGACAATAAACGAGTGGACAGAAAACGAAAGAAAAGCACCGCCACCAAAGCTAAAGCATCTACAGTGGACGCAGTGGAAGCAACTGGTGGTGCTACTGCACGCACTGATGGAGGAAAAGGAGCAGGCGTCTCTACACTAACAAAAGAAGTAACTCCAGATGATGTAGAGGGTGGGCCTAACGATCCAAATTTTTACTCTAACAAAGAAACTGGCCTCATTGACCCTATCAGCAAGCCAGCTATGCAAAGCGCAGGGAAGAACGAAATAAGCGGCGTGCTCAATGAAATTATAAATACAACTAAAAACCCTGTTATAAAAACTATAGCCCAAAAGCTATCGGTGTACTCTGATGGAGTTAATATACGCGTTGCCAATGACAAGGATCCAGACGCACAGAAAGTTGTAGAGAAGTTAACTAAACAATACGGTAAGTTTGACGGCGGTGTGTTCTTACCTGCCTCAGACTCTAGTCGTCAGCTTGGTATGGAAAACACTATCATAGTAATACCTAAGTCAGACGGCACTGTAAACACACAAACTGTGCTACATGAAATGACACATGCGGCAACTCACAAAATTCTAGCAAACAAATCACACCCAGTTACTAGACAACTAATGACTTTGTTTGAGACAGTCAAAGACTATTCCCCTAGCATATTCGGCGCAACTGATGTTGACGAGTTTGTTGCAGAAGCATTTAGTAATGTAAATTACAAAAACTTTTTAGCTAATGTGCAAATAAAAACACAGGGCAACAAGTACATAAACGCACTTGAATCGTTCTTTAATTCAATTGCTAACATCCTTAGAACCATGGCAGGTAAAACACCTAAACCTATAATTCGAGTAGACGCACGAAGTGATCTACTGGGTATGAACTTAGCAAACAAAACAGATGCGTTAATTAGTCAAATACTAGCGCCGCCTGGTACGAGTGACGCCGCACCACTGTTCTCGTTTACTAGACCCGAAACCAAAGTACCGGCCTTAAACAAGTTGTTTGGTGCAATCGGCGATGCCATGAAACCCATAACGAAAAAAGAGTCTAACCAAGTTGTCGATAAGTTTATGAGTTTTATTACCAACGGCAAATACAAAGTGGGAGATTTGTTTGATCTTATACGTAACGGCGCGGCGCCTATGCACTTTATGGTAGAGCTATCACAAAATGAAAAGTTTGCCTACGTCGATGGCGATGGCAAAAAACAATATCGCCTACGAGATGCAGTTGAAAGGTTGCGGTTAGCGTTTGAAACTCAACGCGGTAAAGTCGGTAAGTTAATAGAAAGCACCGAAGCCATGAACCTAAAGCTACAAGAATACACAAACAAAATGGGGGACACGGACTTAGAAAAAATAGATCAGCTTATGTCTCGTGAAAGTCAGACTAACGTTAATGTAGACATGGCAGATACTTACTACGACCCTGATGAGCGTGTAGATCCAGACGACGAAAGTTCAGAACTTAAAAGAGATATACACAAAAAATTAAAGCGTGACTACGCTAAGATGTCTAAGGTACAAAAAGACTACCGCAAAGAAATATTGGGTAACTACAACGTGCTAATAAACAGATTACGAGCGCACGTTGAGACTGCGATAAAAGAATCAATAGATATAGACACAGGCGAAGTTACCGTAGACGCTAAGACAAGAAGTAAACTCGCCAAGTTAGTAGATGAAAAACTATTTCCGTCAGGTATTATAGATCCGTACGTACCTTTCTTTAGAGAGGGCGATTACCGTTTAATGTACCAAGTAAAAGACCAATACGTTGATCCTATATTTGGTAATACTTATGTAGAATTCTTTAAAACAAGATATGACATGGAGCAGGCCATACTTGAATTACAGAACAGCGATAAAGTTAAACGTGTGGTAGATAAAGACGGTAAAGAAACAGCTGAGATAGCTGGGTTTGAATCAACTAAAGATGATGGGACATTTTCTTTTACTAAAAGTAAGAATATATCTTCCGGATTTATAGGTGATTTAATAACAAATCTTACTAAAGCTAAAGTGCCAAAAGAACAACAAGACGAAATTATTATGGCGTACATAGAGTTAATGCCAGGCTCTGCGTTTGCTAAGATGCTACAGAAACGAAAAGGCACGCCAGGTTTTCTAGGGCAAGAAACGCCGCTAGGCACACGCGAAAACTTTGCTTATGTTGCTGGCAGAAAAATACCAGAGTTCGGTAAACGAATTATACAATTAGAGATGGCAACTGAGTTTAACACAATAGGCTCTGAACTTGACACAGTGCGGAAACAATACAAAAAATTTACCACTGACGCTAGGATGCAAGATGCTGTAGATAATATGGTTGAGGATTTAGTCTTACGCATGGAGTTTGGCAAAAATGCTAGGCGTGGCGGACTTTCTAATTTTTTGCGTAGGACAGCGTTCTTTTACACCATTGGTTTTAACGTATCATCGTCAATAATTAACCTGTCACATTTACCTCTCATTGTATACCCATGGTTAGCCGGTAAATACGGCTACGGTAAGACAGGTAAAGCCATAACTGACGCTGGCAAATTAATGAACGCTGGTAAAACTACCGATAAGAAACGTAAGAAGCAAACATTAGCAGGGACTGAAGTAGATATAGATGCACCGAAAATGTTTGGTGTTGAGTATGATTTTGTAGAGGGTATAGATACATACTTTATAGGAGAGATAGATAAGAAGACTGGCGAGACAACGTACGTGTTACGTAAAGATTTAAAATTCCCTAACAAAGAAACTGAAACCATGGTTAAAGCCATGCAACCACTTGTCCAAGAGATGAAAGACAGAGATTTGTTTACAAGTTCTTACTTGTCAGCAGAGTTAGACGTTAACGAAATGGGTAGAAAGAAAACATTACTCGATGAGTTGACGGGCACAAGTGCGTATTGGTTTAACTATATGGATACTCGCACCAGGCAGACCACAGCCATTGCTAACTTTTTATTAGAGACTGGAATAAATGAACCGGGCGCTAAAAAGCTAACTGCAAAAGAGTTAAAAGAGGCCGCCGAAAACGCTGTATACACGACACAAAAACTAAATGGTGGTACAACCGCAGAGACTGGCGCACGGTTTGCGCAAGGTGACTTCCTTAGTGTAGCTCTGATGTATAAAAACTACGGGCTTACTGTGTACGGTAACTTATTTGAAGCCGCTAAACGTTATTATGATTTTCGTTTTGGTAGTAAGGTAGATCAGAACACAGGTAAGAAAGAATCAGATATAGCGTTTAAACAGTTAGTTGGTATTCACGGTGCGGCTTTGGTAGTAGCGGGCGCACAGGCAATGCCCTTGTACGCTGTGTATCGTATTGTAGCTAACCTTTTCCTTGGTGATGATGAAGAAGACGCTGATGTATTAGCGCGTAGATTTTTAACTGAGTTTGGGTATAAAGGGCCGATAGTTGCACTGACAGGTATAGATTACGCGTCGCGTGCCTCGTTGTCAGAATTATTATTTCAGTTCAATCGGTTTAATCCAGACGCTAATTTAGAAGAACAGTTGTGGTTCTATTTAGCTGGCCCGGCAGGGGGTGTGGCTAAAACATTTGATCGCGCCATAGGTGATTTTAAAAACGGTAACGTTGAACGTGGAGTAGAAGGCTTTATGCCAACAGCGGTACGTAACTTGTATCGCGGCACCGTGCGCTACCCCAGAGAGGGCGCACTTACTCGTCGGGGTGACCCGGTATATACTGACTGGAGTGTAGGGGACTTGGCGTTTCAAACATTTGGCTTTGCCCCGTCAGAATACACCAGAGCTAACGAACAAAAAATGTCGTTGAAGAACATAGACAACGCAATATCCAGGGAGCGCACTAATCTACTAAGAAACTACTACGTGGCCGTACGAGTAGGAGACTGGGAGAAGTCGCAGGGTATAATGAAAGATATAGTTAAGTTTAACAGCCGTCACGGTTTAGGTAAGGCGGGTATCACCGCAGATACAATAGAGAAATCTATGATGCAACATGCAAAAACATCAACCGAAATGTGGAACGGTGTGTTAATTAGCTCTATGAACCGAGATGCGTTACGGATGAAGCGTGATGAATGGGACGATGGAATATCATTGTTGCCAGATAACTTACTATAAAAACCCCTTACTACCGACTGAATGAGGGGGGTCAATAGTAAGGGGCTGGAGCTTGGAGAGTTATGGCAGGGGAAATTCGATAAAACCTTACCACAGCACAAACTATATCACATAGTTCGCCAAACGCGAACCCCTAAAATATCATTTTCTATCACTATTTTAGTTGTAATTTGTTGTAACCTATCGTTGGTTATTGTGGTTATTTGTCGTACAGCCGCAGTAGTATTTATACATGGTATAAACATAGACGATCCTACGGCAAATTTATTCCAATCAATGACGATTCTTACCCCATCGGGAGCAATGTCATACGTCCTCAACGCTCCCATCGCCATGTAAAACCTCGTCGGGTTTATCTACTTTACAATCTACGATAATACAGGGTTGCGACCCGTGATCCAGTTTAGTACCTCGATACAGCCTTACCCTGTGTTTCTTTGCGCTCATATTTTCTTGTAGATCAGTCACCATTTGAGCGTAGTTTATCTGCTGTTTAGCGCACCAGAGCCTAAGTGTTTTTGGTACGATATACGCACGTCCAATGTCATGCTCATACCGGTAGGCAAGTACATCTCGTTTGGGCATCATGTCAGGTATAACTAAATTATTAAGGCCGCCATCGTCCCCTTTCCGTAAGTCTTGTGTGCTGTTTATCCATATCGCGCTGGCAAAATGCTCATTAAAGAATTCGTTTAGTAATTGTTCTACGGGAGTGTCCATTTCAACCATAGCTTCTTTGTTCTGTATAAGTAACTTAACAGTCCAAATTTCTAGGTTTTTTAGGTCGTAGGTAATAAACCCTAGCTTTTTAGCTATGATAAGCCCTGCCAGACTTGTAACTACCCCAGCAGACCAAAATCTATTTTCGGCTGACAGCCCCGCTTTTGTGTCTATACGTGTTTGTATTTTATCTAAAGCTATTTTTATTTCTGCTAAGTTGTTAATTACGAACTGTATGTAGGGTATACCTACGTGCGCACAGTGCTCCTCAACAGACCTAGCGAAGTCGTCGGTTACTTTCTTACTGGCAAAGTGCATCTTCTTTGCGGGACATTCTAATATCCTCTGTGCCTCTGCTTTCGGCGCATTCTTAGTAACACCCACAGATTCAACAATGCTTGTATTGCCAGACAGTACAGAGCTAAATGCGAAAGGTCTGCCCCTGGTGCGTTCTTGGTTTGACCCGCTGGACATACGTGCCCGCTGTTGCCCAGACGATAGCTGATACAACAAGTCAGATAGCTCATCACCCTTGGCGTTTGTAACCTCATCTACAAGAAACGGTAAACTATGGTATATCTCAGCGCGGTTCATCTTACTGGCGTGCGTATCTTTTCTATCCAACATAAGCTCTCTAGGAGTGCCCCACACAGACGCGGCGGCTAACATAGCTGTGGTTTTACCTAACCCAGAGTCTTTACTAAATATATGTATGGCCGCACACTGTACTGGCATGAGTTCCATCAAAGCCGAGCCAAACGCGGTGCCCATTACATACTGGTGCATTTCCATGCCTGGTTGGTTATAAAACTCTGCCATTTCTTTCCAGCCTTCTAACGTGCCTCTTGGCTCAAACGCCGAAAACAACGCGGCAGTGGGGGCAGAGGGCGGGTTAAACTTCAACTCATCTGCCGTGACTTCTGTGTTACCCAGTACAAACGACGTACAGTTCTCGTCTGTCCACCCAAACTCTCGGTGCGCTGTATCTGCGGTAGAGTTTGCTTGTAGCTCGTTTACCCAATCAGTTGTATATCGCATAAGTTCATCCATTTTGCTGACGGCCACGCCTTCTTTTGACATAGCCTTTCTAAATTCTTCTCTTGAAGTTACTGCTGTCAGTGGCACCGTAAATTCACGTACCCCATCTCTGGGTAGATGCAACCGCATAACAATAGCTTCCCCAACTTCTATATCTTTCAAACGCCGCATAACATACAAGTCATTGTGATATATGGCTTTCTCATCAACAATGCCTTCTGCGTCCTGCGTACGTATATACACCCCACCGTTCCTACCACGAAAGTACGGCTCTGGGTAAGTGGGTATTGTGTATTCTTTCACCGGCGCATTAGGTAAATCTATAGCCGTTTCTTGTACTACTACCTCACCACTTTCGGCGACTCGGCTACCTAATACAATTGGTGACTTAACCTTGCCCCAGTTAGGGCAGTCCATACACACACCTTCTACACGGTCGTCAAACGTAGAGCAGGTATGTGGGTACTTTATATTGTCGTATTTAGTGTCTGTCTCGTCAGGGTCATACTCTTCGTAACCACGAGACAATTCGTGCGCTGTTTCTCTGCCAGCATCACTGCAATGTTTTGCTATAGACATAGCAGATACCCATACAGGTTCGCTTTGTGTATTGGGTTCGTCGATTACTCTACGTAGCTGTTCACACCCACTACCGTCACGAGACTTAGCTATAATGTCATCGAAACTACTCTCTCGATTACTAATCAATGCGTCCATAACAGCGTTAGTACCACTGGTAACTGTGGGGACTGGTATCGTTTCATACCCAAGCAATTCAGCGAACTCACCAACATCAACAGGCTTAGCCTTAGCGTACATAAACTCTACGGGTATAGGCGGGTCTGTCTTGTGGTTGTGTGTATTCGGTATACGTAACACCCTGGCGGAGTCTGACGTTACTGCGTGGTCAGCTAACAAACCTTTTTCTTTTGTCAGCGATTTCAGTCGGTTAGCTACTACTTCCCAACGTTCACGTTCCACACTCTCAGCCAATGGCCAGTGTACATGTACCCCCCTACCAGAATCGACAATCAATGGTTTAGGTAGCTGTAAATCCTTACAGAAACTACGTAGCCCATGCAATGCCTCGGCTTGCGACGCATACTTCTTATCGTCGTCTGGATCGACGTCAAGATCAAAGTAAAACGCCTTAACATTTTGTACGGCTTTTTGTGTGCGTGACCCTTTCTCTGCGAACGTACCCATAGCAACATAAGCATCCCAGCCCCCCGCGTCATACTCATACGCGGCCTCAATGAGATCATCTATGGAATCGTAAAAAGTTTGTCTGCGCCCCTCACTACCGTTAAGTAACGCCAGAAGGCAGTAGTAACTACCCTCGGCGAGCACCTCCGATAAAAACTCTCTTGTGTTCATTAAGCTCCCCCCAATCCAAAAAATACCGTGAGGCTATTAACCCCACGGCCAAGCTAGAGCTACTCGTCGTCCCAATCATCAACGATAGAACTAAGCTCTTGTTTGTCTTTTGGTTTGGGTGTTGCTTTTTTCTTCACAACTTTTTTGGGTGCGGGTTCAGGTGCAGGCTCTTCTTCAAAGATGTCGTCGCCATCATCTGATATGTTAGAATCAAACGGACTAGCATCTTCTGAAGTAAACCCATCAACAGCGCCAAATGGTGAGCCACTGTCTTTAGGTTCTGCGTATTTAGTAACCTGTACAGCAGACAACCGTAGTGATACACCGTGGTCACGCATGTTGTAAGGTACAAACACAATCGCTATGTTAGCTGTGCTACCTGTGGTTAGTTTAAAATCATCGGGTAGTTTGTTGTTTTTGGCGTCAAACTGACGTGGTTTCTGCGTAACGTCTTTGCCATACGCACCTTTCAGTTTAGCTTTACCAATAAACATACCGTCGTCGTCTTTCTTAAACGGCATCTCTAGCTTCTCAGGCCATTTGTCCTCGCGCTTTTCTTTGTACGCGGCACTCATGGCTTTGAACAAAGCCTTAGCCTGGTCTGTGTCCATACGAAATGACATCTCATATGCGGCGCCATCATCAAGAGGGTCACATGGGATAGAGCGGTTCTCTGTGTTGTCAAACCGATAAGTCTGGTTGATACGTGGGTACATTACTTCTACATCATTTATTACGTGTTTCATTGCGCATTCTCCTAAGAATGGATTATTTGTAAGCGTAACCCTCGACGGAATCGAAGGGTGACGGGTTCGCGCTCTGTTTTTCAACAGAGGTTATTGCGGCACGAGTATCTGGATGGTCGATAAGGTCAGCCACCACAGCCACTTCATGTTCTTCCAACGTACGTATTGGTTTAAACAATACTTTCGGCACGCTACTGTTGTTATCGAAATAAGCCTTGGTCAGTATTGTCGTAGCTGAAGTGTTGTTGCTGTGTAGATGTCTTGCGTATTCTTGCAAGGGCATACCACCACCAACTGTTTTACCAAAAATAGAAGTCGCTGGCAACTGCAACTGATAAACTTCTTCTAAATTATCCTCCACTACTACTGCCAACCGTTGTAAAAACCGGCAGGCTCTACCGTACCCAGACGTACCACGGACGTTTTGTTTACAATCCATACAACGTCTAGCTTGCACCTGCTCTCCAGGTACTGCGGGGTCGGGTGTCTGTGTGTTACTTGACCAACATGTTGGTGCCACTGTTTTATCGACATCAAACTCGTCAGCAAAATACGCACGCGATACCTTGGCCGCGTTCACTATAACAAGGTTTACACTATCACCGTGGTAAGAAAACGTACCCCCACGTATGCTAATTCGGCGCACCTAAATATCCTCATCAAGATCAAACACATCTACCTTGGGATCATTACCTAACTCATTGTTAGCAAACAATCCTTCCTTGACTCGCTCCAAATCAAACCTGTATTCATTACCAGTCTTGATATAAGAGTTTGGTGGTATGGTATTGCGCTTTATCCAACGACGTACCGTTTGTACTTCTACATTAAAATACTGTGCGACCTCTTCTGACGTCACAAAGGGACTTTCATTCGTCATTTTGTTCTCCATTTACAAGTTTACTTTCGTTTATCTTATTACTTATCCACTCCTCAACATCACGACTGTCCCAACCCGTGGCACGAGCTGTGAGCTGAATATTCTTGGGAAATTCGTTTAAACGAACTTGTTTATATATAGACGAAGGGGAAAGCCCCGTTAAGTCTGCCACTTCTTTAATACGTAAAATTTTCATTACTTACTCCTCACAGTTATTACAAATTCAGAATCCGCATTTAATCCTGGTGGGACTACATCTGGATTCTCCTCTAAAAACTCTTTGACGTGCTTCTGGTTGAGTCTTTTCTCAAAGAACTCAGGTATCTCATGCTCCATGATAAACTTGTGCATGGATCCCCAATCACTTGTCCAGTAGCGGGTTTTCACCGTGCGATAGAACAAACCGTCGGGCGTGCGTACACTCTCGACACCATTGTCCTCACAGTGTTTTAGTAGGGCTTGTTTGATAGTGTCTTGCTGTTCCTTTAAGTCACCATCTTCTTCTTTGAATTTTGCAGATAAATCCGCACGTTTTGTACGTATTTTGCGATAGACACGCAAGAGCTTACCTAAGTCAGTATCTGACATATTTCCCCCTCATTCTAGTTGTTTGTAGTACAGTGTAGCTATCTACACGTGTTTAGTCAAGCATTTCATTATATAAATCTATCATTTTTGTATGCACGTCTATTCGGTTGTCCAACAAACTATAGACTCGTTTCTCCACATCCGACCCTTGTAGCTGTACCACCGTGCATTTCTGATCTTGTCCGCTCCTGTGTACCCTAGCGTTTGCTTGTGCATATACTTCCAATGATGAGGTTGGCCCCCACCATACCACGGTGTTAGCCGCTGTTAGTGTAATACCATGTGCCGCCGCTTGCGGTTGTATCACCAACACCTGCGGAGTATCGTTCTCTTGAAATCGTTTAAATATGTTTGTTCGTTGTGTCGCTGACACATCCCCTCGTATGATTTCTGTTGTTATACCGTCGTCTCGTAGCTTAGCAGTCAGTATATCTATGGCATGTTTAAACGGCACAAACACTAAAACTTTTTTACTCGACTCGTCTATAACCTCACGTAGCACTTTGTATCGGTGCTTAATATCAAACTCTAATGTCTCATGGTTGTCTGTGTATACCGCACCTGCGCTAATTTGCAGTAGTTTGTTCATGTTTACTGCGGCATTGACGGCTGTAACTTCCTCACCTGCGGCAACCATAGCCATCTTGGTCTTGAGTTCTTTGTAGTACTTCTTCTGCTGTGGGGTCATCTCAACCTCACGCTTAACGTACACCATAGGCGGTAAGTCTAAACACTCATCCTTGGTAAACCGTATGGCTGGTTGTAGGGTAGTGAACACCGTGTCGGTAGCGTTCTCCTTGGGTATCCACTTGAAGTTAGTTATCTTGTGCATCACCAGGTCACGAAATGTACTGTAGTATCTTGGCACCGACTTAGGATTGACTAACTTAGCAATACCAAACGCATCAAGTGGACTCTGTGCCGCTGGTGTGCCTGTCATCATCCACAGCCAAGTGTCAGGTTTGACTAGCTTGTTCAATGTTTTCCATCGTTTAGTCTGCGCATTCTTATAGTGCGTTGCTTCATCAACAATAATACAATCAAACCCACCTTCAGCTATGGCATCCTGCACTATCTCCACGCCATCATAGTTTATAATCACAAACTCAGCGCCATCTTCTATAATCTTACGACGTTTAGCTTTGGGGCCATACGCTATATCAACTGTCCTGTGCATCGCAAAGGTAAACAAGTCAGCCCGCCACGCACTGTCCATGATCGACAATGGGCAGATAACTAATACTCTGTTGATCTTGCCCTCGTTCATTAAATAGTCAGCCGCCCATATTGCGCTGGCTGTCTTGCCTGTACCCTGCTCGTTAAAACAAAACGACTTACGGTTCATGGTCATAAATGCAGAAGTCTTTTTCTGGTGGTCAAACGGTGGATACTTACCCGTCCATTCGTACCGCCCCTCGATAGGTGAGGGCGCATCTATGTTCATGTTCCGTAACGCCTTTGCCTCATCCAAGCCCCAGTTCACTACTACCTGGTGGTCGTCAACTACCGTGCTTTTAGGTATCACCTCAGTCACACGGCCAGGATTGCGTAAGTTTAAGACAAGGGCTTTGTTGTCGTATATTCTCATTGTTAAGATTTTTCAAACGGGTACAGCGTTTCGACAAGCTCTACAATTTCTTGTGGCGATTCGTCTACGTTTATATAATCAAAATTATCACCACTATCCGCCGATGCTTCACCCATACCGAAATAAATTCTGGTATATGAATTTGAACGCCTTTCCATCCATAACATATTGCTTAAATTTATTACTGTTGTACCTATTGGTGTTAGACCATTATTTTGAGTTACGTATATTAATTTCATCTTTTCTCCCTCCACCTAGAACCTTTAATAACCTTACCGCCAAATGAATTTGCATTTTTAATTAATTCTAATATTTCTTTTGGCGATTCTATTACTTGATCGGTAAGTATGTTTTCTTTAACGGCATCGGTGTAAACTAATCTTGTGTAAGGCCGTTCCTCATCATCTGAACCACAAGTGTTAATATCATCAGGTACATCTGCCCAAGTAACCAAGTCAGAATCTCTATACATTTGTAAGACATGATCTATGTTTACGTATATTTCAGTTGCATCTCCATAAATAGTCAATTTAATAAACTTACTCATTTTTTCTTCCTTTTATAGTTACGGCTACGGTTCTTACCACTGTCCTCTACCTTGTAGCCATCTTTGTTGGAGCCACCATTGTGAAGTGACTTGTTGTGAGATATGTCTTTGCCTTTACGCTTGCTGTACCCTTTCTCTCGGTCAAACTTACGTCTGGCACGCTGTCGTTCCATACGTGCTTCGTGAGCTTTACTACCCACGGGCGGGTTCTTTTGTTTCTTTCTATCCTTCGGGTTCTTGTATGGCATCGTTCTCTTCCTTCGGTTGGTGGTACACCTCTACATGGGCGCCACACTCAGGGCATGATAGGTTAGTCACGATACAGAAAAACTCACTCTCCTCATCTATATCGTGGTCGCCACCCCATATTAATGTACTCTGACATACCCAGCAATTCATTAGTTTCTCCCGTTGTGAGCGCACTCTAGCACTTCGCACCACGCCCGGCACAAGCCACTAGGGTTCGGATTCCACACGTCTTTGTCTGACGCTATAACCATCTGACTAAACTTACCGTTCCACTTGTCCCATAACGTAGCACTATCGGCACGCTCGTAGCTGTCCTTAACAAACTCACCCGATACAAGGAACAACAACCCACCTCGTACCTTGTCTACCTCTGGAAAATGTTTGAATACTGCAAGAGCCATTAGCTCTAGCTGTCCTTTGTCCGCGTAACGCGCTGACTTGCCTGTTTTGTAGTCAATAACCCACGCCAGTTTATTGTCACTGTCACGTATAATTAGATCAGCTATACCTCTGAACCACACGTTGTCATCTTTAAACCCACACGGCTCCAGGTTCTCTGTTAGCCCTAGCTCGTACTCGCATAGCTTCTTCCCTGGTTTACTGTTTAACGCATCTAACACGGGGATTACGTAGTCATACTTCTTGGGTACTGGCTTCATATCTCGTATGTATTCTTCGCACGCAAGGTGAACATCGGTACCGTAGCGCATCGCCTCAGTCTCTACCTGTGGATACTCTTTCAGTATCTTCATGTGGTAAAACTGTTTGGGGCAAGTCTCAAACGCTTTGAGCTTACTAAATGACCACGGTGTCAAACTCATTCGTAAAATTCTTCCTCGTGTCTGTCGTCAGCATCAATCTCGGCTTGGCATATATTACACGTCAACAAGTAGGGAGAACCCCACTCTGACACCAAGTCACCGCAATGCTGGCAGTCGGTATTGTCTGGCTTGCGTCTATTACCCTCTGGATAATATCTCGCATTCCACTTCCGTATTGCCGCGTCAGGCACTACTATCTTATCCATCATTCACCCCCAATAAGTTTTTTAATTTCATCTACTGACCACGCAAGGCGAGCATGAACACTACGTGGTTGTAGTGGGCCATTTTTGTAACACGCCCAGTTTCTTAAAGTTTGTGGCTCACGATTTAAGTAGTACGCGGCTTGCGCGGTCTTTATTGTAGCTGACGTAACTTGTTCAATTGGCGGATAGCCCGTATTTTTACTCATCATTCACACCCCCCGTAAGTTTTACCCACACCACTCTCACAATCAAGTGGCATACCTTTACACCATAAGGGTACTTTACGCATACACCCCTCGATATATTTCTGTGCCTTGTCTACCTCATCTTCAGGCACCAAACACACAATACTATCGTGTACTGTCATAACAACACGATACTCTTTGGCTATCCATAACATCTGGTCACCAATGATACAACGCGCTATAGCTTGGCATATGTTCTCTGTGACCTTGCCACCATAGATACGGGTTCGGCCTTGCCTAGTGTCATAGCTAAACTCTTGGCCTTTCTCACCCTGTTCCCAGTCTAGCCCATCGTAGCGCATTAGCAACCCAGACGGTAGCTGTACTGCGTGGCCTTTACTGTTAATCAGTTTGCTACGGCCAATACTAACATCTTCGCGGTTGTTCATACTCACTAACATATTCTGACACTCACGCCAGAATTGTGCTATCCGCCAGTTAGAATCACGGTATACATTAATGATGCGTCTAGCTTCTTCAAGTTCTACCTCAACCCCTGCCTGCCCTTTGAGTTGGTCTTTGAACCGTAACGCACCCATACCGTACCCGGCACCGAGTATAGCTGTCTTACCCACAAACCGTTGTTCCTTGGTTACGTCTTGTACTGACACGTTATAGATTGACGAAGCCATCTTCTTGTAAACATCTTCTCCTCTGTCAAACGCATCAACCAAATCATCTTGGTGCGATAGCCAGGCTAGCACACGCGCCTCGATCTGTGACGAATCACAGTCGATTAACATATAACCTTTGGGGGCGCATATACTTTCCTTGAGAGTCTTACCCCCACGGCTCGGTAGGTTCTGCATATTGATCTTATCATCACCACCCCATCGACCCGTGTGTGCGGCATAGTATTTGATCGGCACGGGTAGTGCGCCACGCTTAGATATATCAATGAACCTCTGCGTGCGTGTCTCTTCAAGTGTGGATTTTATACCTAGGCGTGCTTCCGTAAGGGCTTTTACATACGGGTTTTTACTTACGAGCATACGCTGAAACTCTTTGTCAGTCTTGGCAAAGGCGTATGTTTTCTTACCAGTAGTAGGGCTAACTTTCATCGGGGGCTTCATGCCAGCATCCATCAGGGCATCAGCAAACTTGTCGTTGCTCATCAATGTTTCTTTATCAACATTGACAGTACTTAATAGCTTTTGTTTTTGTGACAGTGTTAACCGTAGATGAGAGTCAAGTGCCTGCGCATTAAGCAATAGCGTAGGCTCAATAAACATACGCAAGGTAGTATCAATCAACTTGAGTTCTTTCTTTGGAAACTCTACACCCATGATACCGAACAGTTCATGAGTTAGTTCTACATCGTTTATACAGTAATCACCGTATGCACTTAGTTCGTCTGGTTGAAAGTCTGCCCGCGTTTTGCCCAGCGCGGATTCCACCTCTGTACCTTTCTCCCCAATCCCATAACGTGTAGCAAGTGCCTTGAGAGAGCCACCAACTTGTACCCCATGTAAAGCACGGGCAATACACAAAGTATCGGTATAAACGCGAGGGCAAACATCAAACACCCAATTGAGAATAGCGCCATCGAACATGGTATTGTGAGCAACAAGACAACTGTCCTGCCAATTGAACGATTGTAAGTATTCTTTGAGTTCAGATTCTGTCCCACTTGCCCATTCTGTCGGTTCGTCATTGTATTTTACCCCCACTCCTATGACTTCAAATTGATCGTTGCGTATGTATTCTTCGGTTGTTAACTTACTCAGCGAAAACTTTTTGTCGTAATACGTCTCGAAGTCTACCGTAATCAAATCCATTGGAGGAACCTCCACAATTTAGCGCGTAACTTCATACGCCAAGTAAGTGTTGGTTCTTCTTTCTCTGCGTTGCCTTCAAAAGCCACCATTTCTTCGTGTGCGGGTAGCCTTACCCATCTATATTGGTACGAACCATGCTCGGCTGGATATTTTACTAGGGTAAGGCCACCTATCATCGTGCCTTCCTGCGCCCACCGTTTATGTTTTGGGTCTACCCACAGATCCTCTGCCTTGTCATCATGTTCTTGACGTTTCTGTTCTAGCTTCTGTCTAACCTCAAACTCAATGTTCTTTAAACGTTCAGCTTCTATCTGCTCTGGCCTGTAGTAGCAATAATATTTTTTATGTTTTAAGTGCCCAGCAACCGTTTTATACTGTCGCCCACAGCCATGGCATCTTCGTTTATAACCTTTCTTTAACGGCTTCGCTAAACTTCGCTCCCGCCTCGTCTGTTTGTCGCTCATACTCACCCCTCAATATTTGCTCAACGTAGTGCATATTTTGCTCATTCACAACCTCAGAGATACCTCCGTTTACCAGTATGTGATACAAGTTTTTTTCCTGCAATACCGTTGGTTTGTTGTCCCCAGCCTTACATTCAAGACCGAAGAATTTACCTTCAAAACAACCCACAATGTCAGGTACGCCACTACGCCCATACCCACCTGTAGCGGGATAGAAGTAGTAGCAACCCAAGTCATCTAGTTGTTTAGCCACTGTCCTCTTGACTTTCTTCTCTGGCGTCATCGCCATTGCGTGATTCCTCGACCATGCTAATTAGCTTTTCAAGGGCGTCAGCAATCCTTTGAAGTTGCTCTTCAATCATCGTTAGCCCCGTAGCTGTCCATTGAAACTGCTCCGTCACTAAACATACCACCAGTCTTGGCAGATAGCAAGGTATCTACCTCTGCCTGCGATACAGCGGCACCGACGTGTTCATCGTCAATCGCCTTACCTCCACTGATTTCGGCACACACGTTGGCTATTCCTTGTTCGGGCGTTATGCGTATATCTACCTTCTCAAAGTATTTTTCCATGTGCTCCTCAACTATACCTGCAATATGTATATAGTTGTTTTGCCCAGACTCGGTAAAAACTTGGTGGCCAAACTCGTCTTCATCCCATACACCATCAAGACTAAATTCTTCAGTCAATTCACCAGCCAGTTCGCTGTAAAACGCGACCCATTCTTCTGCTCTAAGTTTAATTTTCATGCCTTACCTCCATTAATTTCGGCTAACATTCTGTCTAGCTCTTGGATTAACCGTTGGCGTTCATCGTGGCGCAACGCATCAACGGGACTGGTTTCAGGGGCGGTGTTACCCGCCTGCCTGTCCTTAACTTTAAGCCCTAGGGCTACCTTGTCTTTCTTAGTTAATTTCATCGTCACTCTCCTATTAT
>Ga0209337_1000242_pt1 | contig 43086 bp, 58 predicted proteins | sample LinPmetageLP53_FD_184044 | JGI IMG/M metagenome (GOLD analysis project Ga0209337, IMG submission 184044) | Marine viral communities from the Pacific Ocean - LP-53 (SPAdes) (version 2) | ecosystem: Environmental > Aquatic > Marine > Oceanic | place: Pacific Ocean | collected 2010-02-08
TCCAATCAGTTGCAGCTAAAAGTGCATTACGTTTGGCTCTAATGTTAGCCATAAGTTTAGCTGGCTTTGCATCTTCAAATGCTTTTTCTTCAACATCCCGTGCTGCCTCTTCTTGCTCTGACCATTTCGTGTCAATTCCGTTTACTGGTGTGTATCGGCAATCGACAGTATCGCCACTGCTATTAGTTCTTGTGTCTCTTGCCATTAACTATCTCCTTAGGTGTGGCTTATGCCGTAAAGTGTTGCTCGACCTGACGCTATCGCTCCGCTAGATAGTATAAGCTGTAACGCATCGACGGCTGTGACTGTTTTCCAGACAGCGTGTGCATCAGCGGCTGCAACATGAGTTCCTGCTGACTGAAAGATTGAGCCAGAACTAGCTAAATATGTGTATGCAACACCACTTGATGGATTAGAAATATATATTACTGAGGTAAGCCCACCAAATGCACCGTTATCTATGTCAGCCGCAATACCTAAACCAGAAGTTACACCGTTATCCCCATCAAAACTTGCTGCTGAAGAGTTTGATTTGTCGATAAAACTAAGATAACCAGAGGAAGCATATGATGACCCAGTATTTGTTGATACTCTTATCATAGCATCTACAGCATCTGTAGCGGGTAGTATGTTTGAAAGTACAAGAGCGTAAGTAGAGTAGGTACTGTTAATATTGCTAGTAAAAGTTAATGATGCACTACTACTAGCGACCTGACTTTGAATTAATATCCAAGCTCCTACAGCGGGTAACGTAGCAAATGCTAAGTTCTTTGATCCGTCAGTCTTTATATATTGGTTAGCACTACCATCAGCGTCAGGCCAAATTAACTCACCATCACCCAGAACTACTTTCCCAGTTCCTAGCCCTTTGATCGTAACTGCCGTATTAGCGGTTGCAGCAGTTATGCCATCTACTTTTAAATCACTCATTATAGCACCTTAAATGTTGCACCAGAGGATATCGTGATCGTCTTTCCACTAGCTATCGTTAGGGGGCCAGTAGCAGAACCGTTATCAGTGGCTACCATTGTTACTGAATTATTTAGTACTTGTTGGTTGATGCGAATAATGTCACCTGAGTTACCCTCTGGAGCAGTAGTGCCTTCTCCAAGCCAACCGCCCCCGCCCCCGCCTACACCAAACTGCGTCCAAACAATTGAAGTGCTTCCAAGGCTGTCATCCTTGTCATTTGTGCAGATAAAGCTAGTGTCGGCAAAAGTACCGCCTTCTTCTACAAAAACAGCCGCTGAAGCTAATTCACCAATAGTGTTTGCATCAGCTGATCTTGCCCACGTTCCAGATGCAACAACATAAATACCGTTTTGACTAGCTGTGCTTTGGTCTTTAACTAAAACTCTTTTGCCTACCGTTGCAGAAACGCCATCAACTGTTTGCACGCCAGAAAGGGTGGTGTTCGCACCTACGGCAGAAGCTAAGAAAACACTCGCTTTCCAATTCCCGCCGTTAGTGCTAACCAAAGTGTCCACATAAGCCTTGATACTTTGTTGCGTAGCTCCAGCGGTTGCACTATTTGCCGACATTGAATCGTCATCTAAAAATGCTGTAATCGTAGCACCAGAGGCTAAAGCTATTGAGCCGCCAGAAACTAATCCGTCAGCCGACAATGTTGTTGTTGCTTGAACATCGTCAACCCAGAGCTTTCTCCATCTGACTGATGTTGTGCCTAGATCGTCGGTGCTGTCTGTGTCTGAAACAATGTTGCCGCCATGAGTAGAAAGCCCTGAAACAGTCGGAGTAACTAGAGTAACTGCGTCAGGAAGAGTGAGCGTTGGGTTTCCGCTGACACCATTTCCATTAGTAACAGTAACTTTATTAGCAGTACCTGTGAGAGTTCGGCCTGCGAAAGTGCTAGTAGAAGTTTGAGTTACTAATCCAGCGGTGTCATAAGCGGCTAAAGCTGTTAATGTAGCCGAAAGAGGTTGTAGAGTAGATGATGCAGAATTTTCAAGAGCAGTCCCGGCAGCATTCCACGCTAAAGGTGTACCCGCTGTTGGAACCGGAATCTCAGTTGAAGCTCCACCTGAATAAGAAATAGGGAATGCAAACGAACGATCAATATCTTCCTGTTGCTGCAGGGTCATCATAGTTTGTTTGTCGAACTGTTTCTCTTGCGTATCCGCGAAGTAGCCGCCTTGGTTACTAAGGTCGGTCTGTTGCTCGAGCGTTAATACACGTTTGATTGTGATTTTAATTGTGTCAGCAATAGGTGTACCTTGGTCTTGTGGGTACGTAATTGAGCCAGTGGCAGGGTAAGTTGTGATGCCTACGCTATATTTAGTAGCACCTGTACCTTCTACTAGTGTTGTCTCTACGCCTGTCGCGATGACCGTAGATGTTACAACGATGTCGGTAGAAGCAAAGATAACCATAGGACTGAACGAGAAAACGAACGAGCTTCCGTTACCTGTAGTAGTTACTTTAGTAGTTTGGCTTGTAACAGTCATCTTGGTATCCTTATAGTTGAGCGCATGGTATCACGTGACACCGGCTTAGTCACTACTTTCTTCACTCGAGATCTCTATCTTTCATATATGGAGAATTCTTATTTTTTTCTTTTACTGCCCCAGTCGACCACCCTAACGACAAAGGCACTCCTCCGGTCTTTGCGTCTAGAGTTTTATCTACGCCTCGTAGCATATTATATATAGATTTTGATGGAACTCCGAGAAGGTTTTGTACAGCTTCAAAAGTTTTTTCTAATACTTTAATTTCGTCGGTTACATCCCCAAAAGTGTAACCTGCCATCTCTTCGATAGCTTCAGTCACGTCGGCAAACATTTGCAAAGGATGCCTAATGTCTAGAGAGTACGGATCGCCATCTCCAATTATTTGTTGCGAAATATAGTCAAGTAGATCGCCAATTATGAATAGACCGTTTGCTGCTCCCCAAATCGAAGCTCGTATTTGTTTTTCTTCATCCCAACCGTAGTTACTAGCGAATTGAAGTAGATTCGGAATAACAAGGTGAAATATAACGATAGCTTTAGCAACCTCTGCATTTGTTGTGCGGCCTCGCGCTCTCTCTACAATCGCTGAATATTCAGCCCGAGCCAGTGCATTAGCGGAAGATTTAAATAAAGCTAATACTCTACCGTACCCAGAACTGCGCTGTTGCTCTGAAACTTGATCAGGATCGTAGGATTGTTGTGTGCGAACTGCTATTTTTTCCATAGATCGCAAGGCTCGTTTTTTAGCTTCTTGAGGACTCACTCCGCTCTTTATTAACGCTCTACGTTTAGCCCAGAAATGAGCGTATCCTCCAAGCAAAATAGCACCTTTATCTCCGATTCTTATATTTAACGTCAAAGCTGAAGTAAGTCTTGGATTACGCCCTAAAACATTTAAAACTCTATTACCGAAAGCATCAGCGGATAAATCAGCAAAATCTTGATCTCGGCGGTTTCCCCGTAGATTAAAGAACTGTGAGTCATTCATATCTTTCCACGCTTGTTTTGGATGCGAGATTAAATGGCCAATGCCCAAAGCAAAATCTAAAGAACTGATACCTTCAGCAAACGCAGGAAAGGATAATAGCTGCTTTATTGTAATTAGAGGCCGCACAGCAAGAGTGCCAACCGCAAAATTTCGCAGATTGGTAACTAAAAATTGTTCTACTATAGAGCCAGCCTGAACTCCTTTTCGACTAAAATACTCGATGTCTTTAGCAATCATTTGTCGATAGTGCTCATTATACGTTCGCTCAATATTGCTCAGAGTGTTGCCATCAAAAACTGACATAAGAATTCTTACTTTGTCATGGTACGCAATATAATATTCCATCTCTGCGATGTGGCTTGTAGCTACTGCATAGAAATTACGACGGCGTAAGGGTTTAACACTCTGTGTACGAGAAGTTAAAGCCCCAGATCCGGGAGCTCCTCTGTATAATATGGCTTTCAAAAACTCATCTGTTTGCGAATCCCCAAGTCTGCTGATGGGGATGTATAATTCTTCTTGCGGTAAATTTACTCCTTCAGCTTTCCTGTAGACTTTGTTAATTCTTGTGTAGTACTCGTTGTAAAATTTAGTTAACGCTGAAATCATCCTATATTCTTGGGTCGTAACTTCATTGCGTAAAGCGTCGATCATATCTTGCGAGAAGGCATCACCTTTTTTATTTCGAGCTTTTGATTCAATACTTGGTTGTTGCAACTCAGCCACCAGTTGGAGAAGTTCCCCTCGATTCATTATTAAAGGTTGAAGATTATTAGCAGTATCGGGGAATTTTCCAAGGTTTACTTGCGTTGTCGAAAGGTCTTGCATAAATTTTAGTAGATTTGTTGAGGAGATACCCGTGGCTTCTTGCATAAGCTCTTGAAGGCGATTAGATGTTGTGTAGCGCCCTAACTCAGCCGTCCGAGCTTCATCAAATAAACTAATACTGTCGAGAAAAGCGTTAACTCTCACTCTATCACTAGACCGCAAAATACGTGCTATCTTATTCCACCACGCTCCAGACGCACCGAGCATAGCCACTTCCATCTTTAAAAGAGTTTTCTTTATTCTCCCGCCTTCGCGATTACCCCCTCGTTCTTCAATCATAACAGGATCGCCGTTTTCGTCTAGCACTGCATTACCGTCTTCGTCTAATTTCTCTGTCGTGTTAATTACTGGATCTAACAAATTACGAAACTCTATGCGTAAATCAGCTATTCTTTTGGCCTCAGCAAACGCATTGTTTTTATTTATCGTTTTACCTTCACTAATTACGTCTTGCAGATCAGTTAATAATTTCTCTAGCTCGACTATATCTGTAAGCTTTGGGTCTTGCACCGCAACGCCTAGAGCCATTCTTTCTATCTTCTCTAAAGCCGAAGGAACTTGAGAAGGGTCAGCCTGCCGATTAGCAAGCTCGAGCTCTGCGTTTTCGGGGGCCATATTTAATAAGCCGCTAAGGTTATCTATCGTACCAGAGATCTCAGGAGTTAATTTTCCCTTTGGTTTCCCAGTCATCTTAGTCTTGTGCTGCTTTAATAATTTTTCTATAGCCGCCTTGATCTGCTTGCGTCGAGCTTGATCCATAAGTTTTAATGCTCGTGCTTCTTCTTTCGCAGTAACTTTTTTTAACGCTTCTAGAGTAGGGGCATTAGAAACCCGATCCCCCATACGCTTGCGTTGCTCGGCTGTTACTGCTGTGCCTTTCAACGTCGCGTCAAGAGCTTTTCGTATTTCTTTCTTAGCTTCTGTTAGCACCTTGCCAGCACGTAAGGCCGCTCTAAAAGCTTGCTTCGCTGCTCTAACGCTTTCTTTGTTGATTGCTACGCCTAGTTTCTGTAGCGTCTGCGCTTTAGTAATAATCTTTTTCTTTGCACGAGCTTCAGCTTTTGTTTTAGGAGTAGTAGCTACTACTTCTTGAGTGGCGCTTAGATCTTCTATAGTCGCTTGTACAAAAGGAACCGCTGCTAATCGATCAACCGCTCCTTCTTGAGGTCGTAGCATCGTAGGTCTTCGCGGATCTTCTCCCCAACGTATAGCAAGAGCGGGGCCACCCTCACCGCTAACTAGTCTCACAGGAATAAGCCTAACTCCTTCTCGAGCGAATTGTCTTACTCGGTGTCTTCCCTCATGCGATACTATTTTTGCTGATCCGTCTTCTTGCATCAGCATACTCATATAAGGGATATCAGAAAATTGGCCACCTTCAGCGGAGATCTTAGCTACTCGTGCAGCTTTTGTCGGATCAAATCCTTCTTCGGCTATAGATATAAATTCTTCCGGCGACATCAAAACGATAGTTTCTCTAGAAGCAGTCTCACGTAGAGTGCGAAGGGCAAATTTAATAGCTTTGTCTTCGAATCGCCCTAATACTTTAGAAAGATCAGGAGTACGCCCTTCTCCCGGCACTATGTCTTGCTCGAACTCTTCGATTAGCCCTGCTTTCTGAGCACTAACATTTATCTCTAACTGTTCGTCAAGAAGCACATTTCGAATGTCGGAAAGTTTTTCTAGCTGCTTCTCAAGTTTCGTAGTGCTCTCTCCTTGAAGTTCTGCGTTTTCAATTTTAACTTCAACTTCGCTCATACGAGTTTCTTGCTGAGAGATCTCTTGATCAAGAAACGCTAACCGCCCTTCGACTTCGGCAACAGATGTATCGATCTTCTTCTGCGCTGAGATAGCGATCAACGAATCTATTACGTTTGTCACTTGTTGGCCAGCGTCTTCAAGTATATCTGCTGATTTACGAGGTTCTGCCGTAGCTTTACGAATAGTCTCTTCAACTTTAGTTCTTAAATCTTCTGCGATTGCTAGATCTGCTAATTCGTCAAGATACACAGTTTCAGATATTGGATCGGCAAACACTTCTGCTGTAGCTTCGGATACCGTCTGTGTGTCTTTAGAGATAGCAAGGTTGTTATTGAACGCTTCGGCACCTTCTTTCCCCGAGATCTGCGATACAAAAGTTTCTAGCGAGATCTCAGCCGTAGTACCGTCGACAGTCATTCCTAACTGTTCTAAAGCTTGTTGCGGGTTTTCAAAGCGCGATGCCCACGTTACGAGAGTCTCTACTGGAACAAAAACGCTTTCGATTCCTGCAGCTTGCATCTGCGCTACACGGACTTCAGTGCTTTTATCGGCTGCTAATTGTTCTAATTCTGATTGTCTTTGCAAATTGCTAAATTCTTGTACAGCTTTGTTTTGTCGGCGTGATTGGACTAAACTAGCAGGAAGGTTAACTGATCCTCCGAGCCACCCAGCAGCCATCGCATTGACAATATTTCGAGTTACTTCGCGAGTGTCCATATCTTGACCTGTGGCCTGAGATACAGATAGTTCTTCAACAAACGTCTGGACTCCTTCTGTAAAACTCTCGACAACCATTCCCGTACCAGTAGCTTTCGATGCTCTCTTGGCTACTTCTTTAAGAGCTAATTTTCGTAACCCTGCTTCGACGGATTCTACTCCAAACTTTTTTGACAACATAGACATGACGGAGATGGGAAGAATACTATCGAGTGCCCCGACGATAGCTCCTCCACCGAACACAATACCGGGAGCTTCTATATCTTTGTCAATTTTTTTAATTGCTGATTGTATAAATCCTGCTCCTAATACAAGAGAAGAAAGAAACGCACCGGACACAGAGCCTATAGTAGCGCCTATCGCAGTTCCGGCCCCCGGAGCAATAAATGTACCAATCGTGCCTCCGGTATACGCTCCAGTTTTTGCTCCAGCTAATACTAAAGCCATATTTGGTATTAACATCCCGGAAGTCTGGCTTACCCAATTGCTTAAAGATTCCCAGCTATTAATGTCGCCTTCGAAAACATCTATCGTTTTACCTTTATACTCTGAAGCCTGCCCTTGCTGTACTTCAGCTTTAAATTGCGCTTTAGCTTCGAGGCTCTCAAATCCAAAAGCTTCGGAAAATGCTTCAATAGTTCTAAAAAAAGCTTCTTGCGAAGTATCTACGGTGCGTCCGAAGCTATCTGAAAAAGTCATCTGTCTAGCAATTTTTTCAGAAGCAATAAGATTTGGCTTACTATTTTGTCCTATAGTGATTAGATCCATATCTCTATCAAATAGACTTTCAGTAACAGGAGCGTTAGAATCTCGTTCTCTTACTTGTTGAAGTTTAAGTTTGTTCTTTAACTCATCACGAGTAGTGTCCGAGATTGCAGCATTAGGAACTCCAGCTTCTAAAGCAAGTTTTCGGTCTTCTGCAGCTTGAGTAGAAGTTTTTTGCTGCGCGATTAGTCCGTTGCGAGTACGACTAAGATCATTATTTTCGCCACTATCCTCACCAATATCAGATGCTTCAGAGAATATTGACGAAGCTCCTGCAGGTTCATCTATTGATGTTAGATTTGTGTCGTCCTCTTCTCCACCGAAAAGATTGAAGTCACTGTCGCCCCCGCTTACAAGTGGCTCGTTAAGGATATCTGTGTCGTTACTGCTCGTCGGTACTGTTGCTCCGGTAAGCCCTAGTTCAGCCATTACTTAATTTTCCTCATTCGCTTAACTAGCGCCTTAGCTCTGCCCTTCGTCTGCAGATACCATGCGGTGTTTCCTTCGCTGTGGTTGTCTGGATCTGTCCATATCATCTCTTCAGCAGCTCGCTGGTAGTCCTTAGCTCTTAAAGCTTTTCTAAAGTTTGTAAATTGAGCCAGAGAACCTGCACCCATCATCGACATATTTGTTACAATTAAACGAACTTCGTCAGGAGCGGTCTTAGGAATAAATCTCAATGCAATTTGAGAAGCGTTTTCGTAGTCATTTGCCCACCACATAGCTCGGACTTCAGCAGGAATTTCTGCACCTTCTGGATATTTTCTCCGCTCTGCAACTGTTAATCTATGGCCTATTCCCCCGGTTAAGAGGGTCTTGATTGAGCCGTCTGGTTGTTTAACTCTCTCTTGGTATGTTCGTGAAACGTCGCCGCCCTCGTCATTGATAATCTGTTTCTGTTCAGACGGAACTGCAGCTAAGAATTTAGACAGCCGCTTTTCGCCAGCGGGTCGTCCTTCAATCACGGCATTGTTTTCATTTCCACCAGCCGTCGGAGTTACTTCGGCTACTGCCGTCAGTGGATCTCCTTCTGGGTCGCTGTCTTCCATCCCTTGCCCTACTGCCGTCAGTGGATCTCCTTCTGGATCGTTGTTTCCCATCTCTTGCCCTACTGCTGCAGCTTCTCCAACTACTATCGGCTCTGGTAACGGCGTTAGCGTTTTTTCTGCTACTGCCGTCAGTGGATCTCCTTCTGGGTCGCTGTCTTCCATCCCTTGCCCTACTTCTACTATTGGCTCGGGTTGTGCTGTAGGTACAATTGTTCTTCTTGCTTGTAAAGCTAGCCGCTTTTCGAGTTCATTCGCAATAGCAGCCTCTGTCGGTGGCTTTGCTTTCTGCGCGAAAAGTGTAATTATGTGTGCTACTTCGTTCTTACCTGCGGTTGGATATTTCGAGATAACATCTTGAATCCTAGAAGATTTAAATAATTTTGAGATTAGTATGTTGTTTGTTTTATTAAACTCTATTTGCTCGGTGGTCGTTATATCTTTAGCCATACCCCCTTTAGCAGGTGCGGTTTCTAAAGCTTGAGCGCGAAGCAATGTTGAACCGGTAATCTGCCCGGGCGAACCCCCGCTAAGAATTAAATTTCCAAGTTGTTGCACTCTCTCGGGAAGCAACCCAGTTTCTTCGGCAAGAGCTACTACTTTATCCGATTCGATGTCGGCAGTAAATTTAACCCCGCTTACGTCGTCTCCGCTAAATTCAAAAAGAGTTCCGCTCCGCTCGAATAAAAATAAGTCTTTACGCCACCACGGCTCTTCAAGATTTCCAGTTATCATTAGACCTTCAGCAATCTCTATATATTGGCTATCTTTTGTAAAGATAACACCACTGTCTGTTAATCTTTCGACTTCCTGTTGCACAAGACTTTCGAGTTCTCCTCGAGCTCCTTTGCTGAGATCGAAGCTGTCAACCTTTGATTTAATCGCCGTTCGGACTGCCGTGCCTTGAGCTGCTTTTCGTTGAATTTTTTCGTTTTTTAAATCTTCTGCGATATCGGCGTTAGTTATCTTGGCGATAGCGAATTGAAAGATTTGATAGTCCGCTGAAGATAACCCTAGTACGTACTTGGGAGAATCTAAATCTAGATCTTGAGCTAGGTGTGATTTTTTTATAATGATGTTCCATAGTTCTGCTTTTATATCTCTATTGCTAATTTGTGGCCTTCCAACGGCCTTTCGTTCGCTGATTTTCTGCAAACTAAGTAACATCCCCGGAGTCTCTGATACGGCCACTAGCTCGGCTACGGTCAACGTATTAACTTCACCCCGTTGTGCTTTGCCAACCGCCGAGGTTCGAAGACTTTTCTTTTCACTAGTTTCTATTCCTCTAAGGTCACTTACGTGCGACCGAACTAAAGACATAGTAGCAATTCTAACTTGTGGATTTTGGCCTGCAGGATAGTTAGTAGGATCTGCAGCCGCTTTTATCATTTGCTCGTGCGAACGGCCCGGAACTCTAGTAATATTGTCGAACGCTGTTAAAGTGTCGGCTTTAACGCCTCCGGTTTCGACAAGCTCAGAAAGTTCTAGTTTTAACGGGCCTGATAGTAAGCCTTCTGTGCGGTCATATAAATCTTTAGCTGCCCGTAATTCATCAGTGCTTTGCAAGAATTTAATGCGGCTTCCGATAGCTGCAGATTGGTAACTTTTAATGTACTCATCGATATTATTTTTATCTGTTAACCCGTCTTGACGAGCCATGTCAAGAGCAACAACCCCGATCTCATCGATAAGTCTATCTTCACCTTCTATATCCCCCGCTACAATATTATCGAGATCTCTACTAGTCTGTCTTAACGTAGTTTTGTTAGTTGTTAATCGCGCTGCTTTTCTCTGCGTTATATTATGTAGATCTTGTCCAACCTCGTTCTCTAGAAGATAGCTCTCGGCATCTACGCTCAATTCATCTTTTACCCATTGAGCACTTTTTAAGTCGGCAAGCTGTTGCGTAACAACTTTTCTTAACTCAGCTTTCGACTGTGCAGCGGTATCGAGGCTATTCTGCCCAATTCGGCTCTTCCATCCTTCAATTCCTCGCTCTTTATTACCGTCAGTATGGTCTGATATTGTTCTTTTAAGTACGTTTGTTTGATTCTTCTTATCTAATTTCTCGTCGCTAAATTGAATACTTGCCCCAATTTTAGTCCAATCATCGGCTGACGCACTAAGCTTTTCACCAAACTGTGTTTGCGCTTTTGCTACTGCACCCGCACCTCTATACTCGGTAACTCCGGGCAGAACAGTTCTTTGAGGCGCGATTGCGTCTGCTGTAACTCTTTTTGCTGTGGGAACAGTAGCCATTTTTAAACAGTCCTAAATTTAAAGTCGCCTGCGTCATCGAAGGTAAACTTTGACGAAAGACTAGAAACGCCCGATAACGCTGTACTAGCCATCTGAATGTTTGCAGCAGAGCGAGCTTCTTCAGCTTCAAATCGAGTTGCTCCAATATTTCCTTCGATAGTATTCGCTTCGATTGCAAGATTACGTTTTCGCATATCGCTACGTTGAGCAGACAAAAGCATCTTAAATCTCGTTTCATCCCTACTATCTTGAAAGATGTCGAATGCTGTGTCTCCGGGTTCTAACAGTACGCCGTTGCTCGCGAGGGCAACCTTTATCCCTCCCCCTTCTTGAGCACCTTCTCTTGCAATTAGTTGCCGACGAAGATCTTCTGCTTGTGATTCTTGTACAATGTCTTCTTCTACAGCTACTTTTTGCTGTGCTAACTGCTCGGCACGACGATTGGCCAATTGAGCAGCAACATTACCTTGCCTCTTTGCCCCTGCCATGGCTATCCCAGTGCCTAGCACTGCTGCACCTGCCGCAATAAATGGGAGTGCTTGGGCCATCTTTAATTCCTTCTCATCTCGTAACGGTGATATAGATGCCCGGTTTTTCCTACAGGCTCAGGCGAAAACGCTGAAAATCCTAACCATTTCATCCACCGCACGGAAGTTTTATTCGACGCATCCCCGTAATTTAAAAACATATCGTAATCTTTCAACATCTCTTGTAAAAAAGCTCGAACATAGCGGATAAATATACGGCCATGTTTAGGAAGTTCTGGAGTAGCCAACAGCCATGGGCACCCTACATTACTCAACGGACTCTTTCTCACGCACCCGAATATAAATACTAATTTTCCATCTGCCGTTACAGAAGTGGTGTCACGTGATCCTGCTTTCAAAACCTTTAGTGCTTGAGCGGGTGTAGCTCCTGCATAGTCCATTAATTCAAATACGTCTTCGGCTCGCATAACTTCAGTCATTTCAGCAACATGCTCAGGCGTTGTTGGAATGAATTGATAGTCGATCATCCATCCGATCCTACATCGATATCCGGTATAATTGCAAGCACTGTCAAGGGTAAAGGATAGGGTTGCCTTAAAAACAATCTACCATTCGAGTTCCAATCTGGCTTCAGTGTAATGCGTTTATCACCAGTTAGAAGAGCTGTCGGAGCTCCCATAACTTCGTTCTGCCGTTGTTTCATCTCAACGAGTCTTGAAGTATCAGGCCCAATTAGTAACCCTCTCGAGTTTTCTAGACGCACCGTAACGTGAGCCATTTTAGATGGGCGACCTTGTATAGTTCCGTTCGGGCTTTCAACATTCAATGTCTCTATATCGGATACTACTGGAATACCTATATGAACACGGCTGGCTTTACGATCTAGAGTAACAGCACCCCCTGATATAGATTTACCTGTAACTACATTACCGTCAGCTAATATAATAACGTCTTCACCCTCAAGATGATTAAGACCTGAAACGGTAGTAATAGCTTTACGAACATTCCCACCGCGAACATAAGCGGCAAAAGCTGAACCATCGGTAGCATGATATACACTCCCACTATTCGTATACGCTGTGAAGCCAGAAGTATTAACATTTGCATCTGCAGCAGTTTTTAACGCAAAGGTGTTTGCCGAGACACTAGCAACTTTATATATGTTGTCATTTGCCTCAACCATTCCAGCAATACCGTGCATCGCAATCATATCACCATTCGATAGGCCATGGGCTGTAGCCGTTACGACGCCCGGATTGGCTGCTGTGATACCCGTAATCGCTATTCCATTTTCATTGCTAAATAGAGTCAGATTTGTAGACGTTGAATCTGCTACGTAGAATCTGCCACCATTTAATTGAGATACTTCTATTTCATTTTCATCACTATCATACGTAGAAACCCAGTCGATTCCTTCAATATCGATTTCATCTCCATCGGAGAACCCGTGAGCTGCAGTAGTTAGAACGACAGGATCTGCTGAAGTAGCCGCACTAATTGCAAACGGAACATCTAAAGATAATCCGCTGTCAACGAAGAAAGCGTCTTGTACATCAGTAAATCTTCGACTAGCAATGCGTTCAATAAATAGTACTGTATTACCGTTAACAACTCGTTGAACAACAAAATACGCTGCATCATTTACTTCAGCAGAAGATGGCCGCATAGCTCCAGCCCATTTAAATAACCCGTTACGAGTCTCCCATCGGCACCAAGCTAAAACTTCTTGTTCTTCGTTAAAAGTCATCACTCCAACCATGCCGTCCGACCGAACGATGTGAGCAACAGGTTCGGGGGATAATGCAAACCCCCAAGAAACAATAGTAGATTCTTCGAATATATGAGGAGCAAGTAGAGTAAGATCTGTGCCTGTGTATCCGTCGATGTTTAACTGATAGCCAATACTTCTAACAGCAATATTGTTTTCTTGGCAAAATATAACTGTTTTACCTACTTCTGCAGGTTTTAGATGATTAGATCCCCACGTTGTTTGCGGTTCTTGCTTCAATGTAGTAGCTGCAAACCCAGAATTATCTCCTGAGTGTATACGCCATTCTGCTCCATCTGTCAGAATAAGTAGATCAGTGCCGGGAACATAGTGGCGTATCTGATTAACTTTTCGAGAGTTTAAAGTAGCACGAATTGCGTCGTCGGGTTGAGACGGACTAGATTTTGTAAAGTTACTTTGGTTTCCTGTTTGAGAATAGTCTGAAGTATCTGGCTTGTTGGTAGACCCGCCCATAACTCGACGTTGTTGAAAATATCCTGCAGCCGAAGGAAACTCACCCGCTACTCGAAACGGATTACGAGCGGTAGGTGGAGTTGTAGTAAGATCAGTCTGTAAAAGCCCAGACGTGTTGTCTGAATACGTTAACTCTTGTGTCTCAGCTAAAAATCCATAAGCACCGCTGCCCCCTTTAGCTCGATACACCGTATATTTAACAGCGTCAGCAACTGCAGCCCACGTAATAGTACTATCAGGTATCGTTGTGCCTGTAGGAGCCGCAGACGTGCCTGTGCCTGCGAAAGTAGCAAAACAAGTATTTGACCCCCCAGTTGTTTCTGCAGCGTATCCTGAGCCATCCTCACCGTCTAGAGAGAATGTGCTAGAGTTAATAACTGTAATTATAAAACGACGATTATTAACTTCTGTCATTTGAGTAAAACCTGTAAGTTCTACTTCATCTCCTGTCGACAAAACGTGACCCGTTATCGTTACAACAACAGGATTAGCTGCGGTAGCGGAAGCGACTGTTAATCCAGTACCGTTAATAGCAGCAAGGCTTTCTTCAAACGTCTCTTCTTTAATCGCCGTAACTTTATACTTCCAAAACACATCATTGTCTGCACCATTAGCCGCGACTGCTAACCCGGTAGGATCTGCTATGTTAGGTGCGAATGTAGGGGCTGCAAGCGACCACGCATTATGGTCTGTTCGGGATAATTCGAAAGGTGGGTATTGATCATGCGTAATTGTTATCGTATCGGCTGATTGAGCCCATTTTAATTGAGGTAAATTAGCTTGAGCGTAAGTTGTAGTAATCTCATACACTTTACCTGCCGAACCTGCAGATCCATAAGTTGTATACGCAGAACTATTGATATTGGATGAGCCCCCGTCATACACACTTTTTAACGCGAAAGTATGCGTAGTAACACTAGCAACTTGAAACCATCGACCGTTGAGCTGGGTCATGCCAACTACACCGCTAATATATACGTGATCTCCGTTGCTGTATCCATGAGAGGTTGCAGTAACTACGCAAGGATTGGCTTTTGTGGCTCCTGAAATTGTCTTGGCAGTTTCTAATACTTGTGCGTCATTACGAATAAATCGCATATAGAGATTGCCAACTTCGATCAGATACGTATCTGTAGCTTTAAAAGCAAACTCAATAAATATTGGGCATTTTGTATGATCTTTGCAAGGAGCGAGAAATTTTAATCCTGTTCGATTACTAATACCGCCATGTGTATGTACAACCGTATTTAAAGCGGTTCGAAGCCCTACTTGGTACGCAGCAGTATCGACACGCCCGTACAACGCAGGGCCTAACTCGCCCTTCGCAAATGATGGTTGGATAAAATCAGCCATCTAGAAACGTCCTCTAATCCACTCTGCATCTCTGGGCGGTCTTCCGACTTGCTCATTAGCGTTGGAAGCAGGCGCTGTTTGCAGCAGTTGAGCGTATCTAAACGCCATCTTTTCTTCCATATCTTGTTTACCTGTTACGGAAAAAGCGATGTAAGCCGCAATGTTTGTAGCTAATAACGAAATAAAGAACTCGGAAAATAATGTTACTTCTGTCAAATCGAAAGTGTATACTCCAACTGCGTCATCTAAATCACAGAGAATCGATTTAGTCTCTTGATTACTATCGAGTTCGATTTCAAACGGAATAGCATCTGGATCAAGTAGACTATCTTCGGTTCTAACAATGTTAGCAGCTCCGGATGGATTCTGAATCTTACGCATAATCTCACAATCCGATGGATATTGATATCGGTACGCCCACACTCCATCAGGAGGAGGATCAGAATGCGTCGCTAGTGTTAGGCGTTTACGAGCAAAACTCCAGTCAAAACCAGCTAACGATTGTTTGCGAGCATAATTATACCACAAATTGCAAGCCTGTGCTTCGGCGCTATTCTCGTTGAGGTCTTCAATAGTTCCAGAAGCTCCTAAACGAGATAATGCCATGTTGCATATACGGACTTCGCTGATTGAGGTATTAGCCATAGTGTAATTTATCCGTTAAGGTTTTTGTGGCGAGTCATAGCCGCTTTCATAGCTGCTTCTGTTTTGTACGCTCTACCCTCGAACTCCCAAATTTCAGGGTCTACAAATTCAAATAGATCACCTTCAGAAGCATAACCTGCAAATCCAGCTTCTTCTAGAACCTCTTGAGATACATTCGCTTGAGCACGTTCTAGATCGGCAACTACAGTATCTTCATAATCTTCTATTTCAGAAAGATCTTCTTCAGGCACCTCATCAAGGATCTCTGCGGTAGAAGGTAATAAGTTCCGTAACTTCTCTGGTACGTCTGTAACTATTCCTTCTGGAAATCTTTTTCGGCCAAAACCATTTATAATAAACCGATTTTGAAATTTAACAATCATCTTAAACTTTCCCTATTTTATATTAAAAAACTGTGGGGATGAGCTTTTTACACCCATCCCCGATTAGTCTTAGTTAGCGCCGTCTGCGTACGACTTCCAACCATTTGGATCGATAGTCAAGAACGCATTAATTGTGCCTGCAGTGACCGTCGTAGTAGCGACCGTGCACGTAATGCCGAGGAACTGCTCATACGCGAAGCTTTCAAGAGGAATAGCTCCAAAGTAGATAGTACCACCAGCATTCATCTGGGATGCGTTTGCAGCCGAATCATCAGTCACAAACGTATCTGTGATGATATGCTCGGTAGCAGTTCCGTCTACCGCGATAGCTGCTTGAGCATCACTACAGAACTTAAACTGGATAGTACCGGCAGAACCGCCTGTAATAATCTCAGTGCTACCAGTGCGAATGCACAAGTAAACAGGTTGGCCGTTGCCGAGATCTCGAGCAACTTCCATGTCAATGACATTACCGATGAGCGCCGTAGAAGCTCCTGCTGCTACGGACGCGTTATCGGCAAATTCAGTTCGTTCATCTAACCACATAATGTTAACCTTCCATTTGCCTAAATGTTATTAAGTAAGTGCTGCTTCATCAGGGGATAAAGCATCAACGCGACGCATCGGGATACCATGGAACCGTTCCGTCATCTTGTTATCAGCAGCAACTGTGTCAAGCGTGACAGCAGCAGCGTTGCCCATAGCAGAACTTTGACGTGCAACCCAAGAAGCAATATCCCGGCTCATATAGAAAGCAGGGCGACCAGCACTTAGGTTTGGAACCTTACGCATTGCTTGATACATCAAATCAGGCAAGATCGCGCCCGTGGCAAAGGTGCCAGCGTTGTATGTACGCATTAAAGCTGATTTATCAATGTTAGCAATACGCACGACGTAACGCCAGTCGCGAACCGTGAGGCCAGCGTCCCAGCGATAGTGGGTACGATAAGCTTCCATACGACCTGAATTAGATCCATCGGAAGCGTCTTCTATAGTTACTTGGCCTTTATCAGTAACTTGCAAGCCAGCAGTCGAACCTTTAGGAATGATGCCGTGGCAAGAATTTGGCCCCCAAACAACTAACCACATCGAGGCGTTGTCTGTGCCAGATCCACCGCCGTTTATGACGTTTTGGGAATTTTCGTCAGCAGTCAAGTTAGCGAACCGAGCGCCAAAGCCAGTAAAGGCTTCAGGTTCTGTGCTCTCATCTCCGTAGAAAAGAGTATCAGTAATCTCTTGGTTCATTCCCTCAATATGAGGACGATCTTCCTGCAAACGGAACGCAGCAGTATTACCGTTAAGATCAGCTAAAGCTTTATCAACTTCAGCATAATTTTCTAACATACCTGTGTTATCGGTGACTTGTACGGTGCTAGACTTGTTTGGTTGTACCCCGCCATATAGCTTACGCCATGTAGGAGTAGGAATTCCAGACCGGATTGTAGTACGGTGGCCAGTTGGCAAGTTGCCTTCTACCCACGACATATCAGCGAGGACTTCGTTAGTCTCGTTGAGGATTTCAACCACGGCTGCAATTTTGCCGTCTGGATCAGTGACTTTCGCCAAGTCCAATAAGGTTGGATTTTGAACGCTTAATGTAGCCATCTTTCAATGCCTTTCTTTGAGTTAGGGATTAAGCGGCCTTACCTTGGTTTGGAAACAGTTTCTCAGCGAGTGATTGCCCACCTTCTGTGTTGCTGCTACCAAAGTTAAAACCGTCTTCTCCAATAGCTTTTCCGACCCGATAAAACGCTCGGATCAATTCAGGATGGTTGCCCATTCCAGTTTCTTCTAGGGCGGCAAAAAGTGCAGGTTCGCCAAACTCACGCATACCTTTACGAGCTATAGCAATACTTTCGTCGTATTTGCCTTTGCCGAATTCTGCGTCCGTTTCACGAGCATTTTTCCATTCACCTAGTTGGTCTGTCCACGCCTTGGACTGAGCATCCATCAATCCCGTCATCGTCTGGACTTGTAGATCTACTAGCTTTTGCGCTTGCTCTTGAGTAGCTCCCATCTCTTTTAAGAGAGGAATCGCCTCTGCAACCGCAGCAGCATCGAGATTTACGCCTTCCGGTAACGTAAAGTCAGAATACTCTTCTGGGGCACCGTCCTTACCTTTGTCAGCTACGCTGTCCTCGGGTTTCTCGTCGGCATTGTGGTCAGTCGTTCCGTCATTCGCTGCTTCCGCAGTGAGTTCAGTCTTGTCTTCTGCACTGAGCTCAGGCTCTGTAAGTGCAGTAGGATTAGTTTCAGCAGGTTCTTCACCCGCAGTAGAATTTTCTTCAGCCATCTTCGTCCCTTTATTTATCTATTAGAAGTGGTATCACGTGACACCGCTTCGTTCTTCATTAAATTATACGCATTAACGTCAGAAGTAAAGACTTCTGTTAATATCCACCCACCTATCGATCTCTGGCCTTCTTTATGATTGAGAAGATTATTATCTCCACAAAAGCCAAAATTATGTATTTCACACTTCTCAAGCACTCTCCAGATGAATGCTCGGCCCCCATACGTTTGCAACAAAGCGTGTAACTCTGCAACTTCTTTTTCTCTTGCTAAGACATGAACTGCCTTTTTTATCTTAACTTCTTTTTCGTCGCTCGTATCAGCCATTCAAAACTGCCGATACTGGATTATTGCCATCAAGATCTATCTGGCCTGCGGCTGCTGCTGCTTGAGCACCCTGTTGAGCCATTTCCATCTGTTGAGCTTGTTCAGCTTGCTGTTGAGCTGCAGCCCGTTCTTCTGCAACTTGGTCAGACGGCACCAATAACTTGGGCGGCGTACCGATAAGGTTAGCGTATTCTTGTATCGCTTCATCACCGTTAAACTTCTTGCCATCAGATAGTCCAGCTTGCATAAGTCCAGCTTGATACGTAGTAAGCCGCTCGATACCTCGTGTGTCAACTGCTCTTTGAGCTTGCGCTAGAGACGAGATGTATTCAACTTTAATAGCTTGACCTTGTATTTCTTCAGGAGCTTCAGGAACTAATCCCGCTCTAATCATCTGGTTGAAAGTACGTGAGATCAATGGATCAAGAAACTCTCCTTGCATACGCTCAAGTACTGGCCCTAGTTGTAACAGACGCTCAGCATTTCTTTCGCTAAGTTCTAGCTCGTTGCGTGGCTGAATACCTTCCATATTGCTTATCGCAAGGAACAGATCAACATAGAATGCGTCATTAATACGACGTTCTACTCGATCCATATCTTCTTTTAGATCACGTAAATCTAAATTAACTGAATATAGACTCTCAATCTTTTGGCCAGTTCCACCCGCATCATAGACGTTTAAGCCGCCGGGAAGACTCGTAATCGGTGTATTGCGTACTGAAGGCGGTGCAGATAACGGGGGATTAACTTGTTTATCAATAGCTTGCGCTTTACGCTTCTCTTCAATCTGCAAACTTTTTATATCACCAAGAGCTTGCATACCGGGACAATCAGTGCCGTAAATATCTTCTCCTGTTAATCCCCATCTGGGAACATACGCAGGAAATTCATCAAAACCTTTAACACTCAGAAACGCATCTTTATCCACGTTGCCGGGTTCGTATTTAACAGACGCAAAAGGTTTGTCCTTAGATAATGGACTGCTCGGACGCATATCATCGTTTGGCTCAATAAAGTGAACGACCGGAAACCATGCTCCCATATTGCCACGAGTAAGCGCAGTTTGCACCGATGTGCTTAGATTGCTTAGATCTTTCCCGTCCGTAAACTCAAGGGCGATTTGTTCAGCCGTCATATCATACTCACGCACAAGAGTATTTACTTCTAGTTTATCACTCTGGCAAATTAGATAGCTACCGACAGTATGCGTATAAAATCGAGATAAGTTTTCGTCATCGTCGACGTGCGTCATACACCCAGTACCAAAGTTTAACAACTCGTGAATCATTCCGGGGGCCATTGTATAGAGATTACCAGCGTTAAAGATAGCTCTCATACGCAACTCGACTTGGCGTAACCAAATCTTTACAGGTTGAAACTGTGTTAGATCAGGATCAGGAGTTGCTAATGAGAACCAAGGTCGAGACGGAGACATAACACCCGCAAACATTCCTGCAGACGCAGTTGATAACGCTCGCATTCCTCGATTGTTAACGATTGATTTATGTTTCTTATCACCCTTGTTACGATCTGTCTTTTCAAATCTTCCTTTACGTGGGCTGTTGTATTCAGATAATTCTTTGTAATGGCTAATAAAACTAGACCGTTCTTTATCCATGTCGCCTTTGCGGCGTTCGTAATAGTCTCGCTTATTAGAATCGGCCATGTGGTTAAGCTCCTAAAGCTGTCTTACGTTTGGAGCTTTGAGAATCCCCTGTGAGTCCTAAGCCCCCTGTGAGTACGGTGCTACTACGCCCACCTGTAGCTAAAGCTGCAACTTGTCTATCTCTCTTACGCCCTTTCGTAACCATTGGATCTTGAGGAGTTGGTACAGGAATAGGTGGAGGTGGTGGAGGTGGCAACGGTGGTAAAGGCGGGGGTTTCGTAGAAAATAGAGAAGTCATATTAAGATCCTAAAGCCGTTTTAAAAGCACCCGTTGAAAAACTTAAAGGAGCTCGCGTTGTAATTTTTCGATTAGGTGTCGCCGTGCCTAACTTTGCATTTGACACACTAGCAGGTGGAGAAGTAGATTTCGTTGATACTACAGACGCTATAGGTTTCTTAGCTGCTACTGCTACAGGTGCTGCTGCTAATTTCCCTTGTTGTTGTTGGGAACTTCCACCATCACCACCGTAAGCATCAGGGCCGGGAGCGTTTTCACGATTGTACTTTGTGCCCATCATGCCGAGCATTCTTCCTAGTCCGGCAAATAATATGCCCCCCGGAATTCCAATTTGAGCTGCTGCAAGTGCTTTTTCTGTAGAAGTAGATTTTTTAGATCGAGGATTCAACGCTATGTCGGCGGCAGTGCTCCCCGGAAGATCTGTTCTATTAGGCGTAGCCTGAGTTGGGCCTACTCGTTGACCATAGGTTGGAGAATCAGGATTATTATCATAGGCACCAGTCAGAGCTCCCCCCGGCCTATCTTCTCTTATGCCACCAGCGCTACCGTCTGAATTGGAACCTTCTCCTGAACTCATACTACTTCACCCTAAAATGATGGATTGAGTGGATCGTAATCTGATACCACTGTCTGAGTTGCTGATACGCCTTCAGGGCGAGCCCTAATAGCGACTTGCTGCGCGAAGGTTAAAGCCAATGCATCTGCAAGGTCGGGGCTTTTAATACCTCGTTTTACCATATCTTTTTTCGTCTCTAAATTAATCTTATTTCCCATAAGGGTATACCCATACTCTCTCTGCGTCAAGTCTGCTTTTAAGTCAACCCCCCCCGGTTGATTATTTGCAGGTAGGCACAATTTTGGTAGTGCATCTTTCAACGTGCCCCACATCTCGTCAGATTTATATCTATAAGTTTGCCCGTTAGTAGCCTTGCCACCAAAATGTATCTCGATAGGATTGTAGTTTAAAGCACGTAATTGGTCGATTACTCCACCACCTACGCCACCCCCGTCGACGAATAATCCACTACAGTCCATTCCGAGCGATTTAAACTCTCGCAAGCATTCGATTACTTTACCGACTAACTGTACTGTGTCTAGTCCTTGAAACCTACGAGGTGGCCACGTGCGGCAGTCGTTACCAATACGAGGCCATATAACACTCTCGTTATCACCAAAGCGAGCAACGTCGACTCCAATTACTAACGGGGCGTACCTATCTTCGGTAACTTCACGGTGCTGAGCTTCTTCAACGAGCGACGTAGGAATAAATTGCAATGACCCAGCCGCTGGAAACATACCTCGTACACGGACTTTAACGAAGTCACTGTCTTCTCCATAATCTGCGACCCAATCTTTAATACGTTCTTTATTGGTAATACCAACATTTCGGCTATCAATGCTTCTAACTTTATAGCGATGTCGGAAACGCCCAGCACAATGCTCAAAAAAGCGACCTGAGTTACGAGTGCCGTTGCCGAAATCAAAAACCATAGGCTCTCCGTCCGTAGTTCCCCCCTCGCGAACTTCGAATATTTTGTCTGGAACAGCAGATGCCTCATCGAAGATATAGAAAGACGTAGCCGACGCAGCGTGTTGGCCTGCAAATGCTTCCGAATTCTCTTCCCTACAGGTTTGTGCGTCACAGCGCCATGTCTCCTTATGTTTTTTATGGCAGAGGTTCATAGCCCCTCTACCTGTGTTAAAAGTATACCAAGCTTCAGTAATCGACATATTATGCCACTTACCAAGTTCAGCCCAAGTCTTTGTCTTCAACTGCTCTGCCGTGTTTGCGGTGACTGTGCCTTTGCTGTACGGCCTTGTATCCATAATAAATTTAATAAGCCAAGCTACAAGAACTGATTTACCGATACCGTGGCCGCTAACTGTTGCATACTGCAACGGTTGTACTGCATTATGCCCATCAAAGTTATTAGCTGCAATATCTTTCCCTAAATCGTCAAGGAACTCACACGCCCACTTATCAGGGCCATACTTACTATTGAACCTGTCACGGTACTGAGGCTCGAGTTCTACTAATTGAATCGGTGTATACGTATCCCAAGGAAACGCAAACATGACGTAGCCTAATGGATCTGCATAAAAATGCCCCATACTCTCTGCTAGTTTATCATCTGCGCTTCGTTTGCTAGATCGGCCAGCGGTATCACGTGAAGCCATTTGTTTCCCTTTTTTTCACTCACTGTGTCGTTTGCCTAAGTAATATATATATACTTAGGCGTTTGACACAGTGAGAGCATTTAATGTATTATATCTTCTTCTCTCTTTGCGTTTTCCATATTCAAACGACGACGGCCAGCTAGTATCTTATCTTCAAGACTACCTTCGGTCACTGTGATCTTATCATCGAACAATCCTAGATGTCTACTCAACGCCATCAATGCTGCATGAGCGTCTACGTCTTTCATCTTAAATTTAGTTACATCGATTGCGCTGTCGCCACGCCCAACTTTAGTAAACTCAACACCAAGATCCTGCACCATACCGAGCTCGGCTTGCGTAGCTCCAGTAAAGTCCCAGTATAGCTGGCCTTCGGTGTCAATCTTCTTGAACTTAGCTAAATGTATAGGAGCATCTGCTCTGGCCATCAATCGTTTGATCACCCAGTCTTGATTTAACTCATGCTTCTTAGCAGCTTTAGCTTGCCTACGTTGGATCTCTGCTTTGACATCCTCGCGACCAAACAAGATACATTGACGTTTTATTGCTGTTTGCTCAGCGTATCCTGCTGCTCGCATAGCGTTCGTCTTCTGGTATCCATTCTCAAACCACGCATCAATAGCAAGCATTCGCTGTTGAGTAAGTTCTTTTTTAGCCATTAGTCGTCTCCTATATTACCGCTCCATCTGTTATCAGAGGAGAGGGGGTTTTTTTATACCGCTCCTCCTGCGCGGATTGTACCAGCAAGCTGGCCAATGTGCGATCAAAAGGCAGGGAAGACCTCGATCAGCACTCAAGTTTATATGCTAGGGGTTTTCCCGGATTTTGCCAAGGTTTTTTTTTGAATATAGCCGGAAGGTCGGGTTTTTCTGAGGATTTTTCTGTAGAGATCTGGGGGGTGGAGGGGGAATCTTTGGGCCGGGTGCCCCCGAAGTCGCCGCTCGCAGAGGCCCCCCCGTAGCAAAAATAAATCCTCGGCTGGCACTGGCTGGCACCGGCTGGCACCGGCTGGCATTGGCGGCCATTGCACCGGCTGGCACTGGTAGCATGGGCTGGCACTGGTAGCATGGGCTGGCACTGGCTGGCACTGGTGGTCGGTGGTTCCCATATCTCAGGATTTGCGTTGATTGTGTGTGAGGTCGCATTTGCACCTATTTGCCCTACTAAATCCAAATCAATGATATTTAGTTGACTATGACACATATGGCGTTATTATAGCTTTACACTCAAACAGTGGGTGCCACGCCTATGATAAGGATTTTATTACATGAGACGAATTACACGAAAACGCCTGCAAACATTACTTGACCAATTAAATGAACTTGTCGGTGATCTATACCGCCTAGATTATGCCGCTTGTTATGGTGGGTATACTCTCACCTATAATAATGACAGCTCGCACCTAATCGGTCGGATACCACCGAAAGAGATGCAAGCCTATTTGTTAGGCGCTCTCGATTTTGTTTCGCAGCCAAGGATCGCCCACCTAATCAACCTTTCGCAGCCAAGATAAGGATATAGACCATGGAAAAATTACAAGCTTATTATTACTCACTATCCGGTGAATTCAGAGAGCCTGAATTGAACTCCGGTGGTTTCGGATCTCGAGAAATAATATTTGAGAGTTTCAGCAAATCAGCCGTTACATTCGAGAAGGAGTGCGAAAAAGACGGCTATGAATATAAAAAGTTAAAAATTACCAAAGCCAAAAAAGTGATAGAATTCCAATTCCAATTGGATGAAGCAATGGAAGGAGCACGAGACAATGAATGAACAAGTAAAGAAGATATGGATCGAGTTTGATTTTTCAGATGATGACGGGAAAGCACAAATGCAAATGGTTATAGACTTTTTTAAAAAGAACTACCCGAATTTTAAATTAGAACCAGCAGATAATATTTTGTCAGTTGATGGTAATGGCAAGTTATTAAAAAGAATAAGTCGAAATATCTACAACAATTTTTATGTGAAACAAGTAATGCATGAAGCTTTAGAAGGGGCAAAAAACGATGACTAAATATACAATTGAACAGCTCGAAATAATGTTTGCGCAAAACCGCGCCAATTTGGCCAGAACTCGGATCGAGCAAAACCGAGGCTTATTCCTAAATAGATTGTTTACATTGGCGTCGATCGCGTTTGGTGCTGGTTTACTGTTCATGGGTATATGGGCGTTAGACTTTGTCCCTACCACCACCATAGCGGATATGAACCCACATGACTGGTTGCATTCAACTTTAACTGTATTCGTGCCAGTGGCGTGTGGAATGTTTTTTATATGCTTTGGTGCGATCATTAGCAGGGATTAGTCGCAAATATAGCCGGTGGTATCACTGGCTATATTAGTGAACAATTCCGTTCTATATAGGGAGAATAATATTATGACAGATCAAGAAATTATTGATTTATTTGACAGTAATTTGAATATTACGTTACGTGAACTATCGAATTTATCGGGGCGAACGATTGCCAATCTTAAAAAACTATTAATGGGAGAATAGATCATGTTAAACAAATCAGGCGTAATATACCGAGGGCCTTCAATGATCGACGGCCAGCCAATCGTCGTTATCGCAATTGCGACCAGTGGCAATACTAAAACGGGTGCGATGTTACAAACTTTTATTTTAGTTGAAAACACACATCCCGTCGAAGCTTTGAGACTAGGACTTGATGCGTCGGTCTGCGGCGATTGCCTAGCACGACCGGCAAATGAGGGCTGGTGTTATGTTCGCGTCGAACAATCAGTTGCTGGTGTTTGGAAGTGTTACCATAAACTAGAATTCAGAATAACCACCGGCAAAAATAAGGGCAATATGTCAAATTATGCTGGCTATCCAATGGCCACGAAAACTGATCAAATCATCGCCATGGGTGCCGGTCGTGAAGTTCGTCTCGGCACGTATGGCGATCCGGCAGCGGTGCCGATCGAAGTATGGGAAAGCTTAACGACCGAAGCCCTTGGGTGGAATGGGTATACGCACCAATGGAAAAAGTGTTCACCTGATTATGCGCGTTTTTGTATGGCATCAATCGACCAACCATGTGATACCATTTTAGCTGAGATTTTAGGCTATAGGTGCTTTATTGCCAAACTTTCCAATGAACCGGTGCCAGTCACTTCTATTAAATCTGTAGGTTGCCCTGCGGCTCGAGAAAATGGTGCTAAGGCCACGTGTTCGCAATGTATGGGTTGTGGGGGCAATGATGGGATCGGAACGACGAACCGAGTGATCGAAGTCCATGGCGTCGATTTTAAGACCAAACGATATCAACAGTGGAGACTAAGCGCATGAATAAATTAAACGAACTAGATCTTGCCGAACTATTGATCATTCGATCATTGGTTATAAGTGATAGTTGCGCAATGATTATACATTGCCGAGGTAGTAATTACCCCGAAAATGAGGATGATAATCGAGCGGTATACGACGCAATCACTCAAATAAATGATGATATCGTGCTGAAACTATCACGAAAAATCCGCGCAATGAAAGCAACTAAAAACAAGGATAAAAACCATGACAAGTTATAAGCCAGTCTTTCTATTTAAAAATGGCGACGAACGCCAAGAAAACAATCAACGCTTTGCCACGTACGACGAGGCCAAGGGTTCGGCTGTGGCGCGATTTATGCGCTGGACTATGCCGTGTGGGTGGGACGTTGAAACATCGACTGACGAACCAAACTATACCCATATGAACGGGGTCGACGAACATCTTTAAATTCTATAGATAAGGATAAAAACTATGTGTGATAATAAAATCGAATTATATGCTCCTCGAGGCTATGACTACGTAGCCTACGATATTAAATGCGGCAACACCGACCATAATGGACAACGGGCAATCTGCGGAGTATGTGCCGATGATCCGAATGCGATGGCAGAAATAAAAAGACATGAAGATAATGTTAATGCTGATAATGCGTGGGCAAGGTCGGCAGGTCGGGGAGAGTACTAAACCAGCCACCCGATAAGTGAAAGCCAATTAATCAATAAGCCTCAGAATGTCGAAAGATGTTCTGGGGTTTTTTTATTGGTATCACGTGTTCTCAATAATTGACTGTAGAACTATATCCCTTAAGAGGATATATAGTACTACGTAAAGTCTTATTACAGCGCAAAATGAAAGACTACCTAAACCCCCATAAAAACAATGCTAAGTATTTGATGTTAAAAGGTAAAGTACATTACGTGAGTATACCTAAACCCCCACTACGTGACTACCCAAACTCCCCTATTTTAGACTACCCAAACCCCCTTAAAAATGGCCTGTTTTTTCAGCTCAAACTGCTACAACATTGAAACCTAACACTTTTTTCAGGTAGTCGGAGTGCGTAGTCCAATAATTATGTTTAAAAACAAGGACTTACAGAAAGCTTGACTATGCGACAATTATGTCATAAGCTTACGCTACGATACCATGAAAATAAAATATGAAAGTATGATAAAATGACTGAAATTATGACTCGCGAAAGATTAATAATCTGGCTAGAAGAAGCGGCTTTTCAAGAGGTGAACTATAACCAAACTTTCCAAATCCTTGAAGATGATGAGGACGGTGACTTAACAGTATGTTTCAAAGTAAAACCCAAGGAAACTTATTGTGAAATGGCTTTCCGAGAAATGATTGAAAGCTTTGGTGTGACCTTATGGCAAGCTGAAGTGGCAATGGATACTGCTTGCAATTCAGAATATGGTGCCGCCATTAAAGGCGAGGACTTTGATTATCTTCGCACGATGATTAATCAAATTTACAGAGCTGGGAAGGAGAGTGTAAAATGAAGATATATAGAGTAAGCCCTCAGTTAGACATCAGCAAAGATGTCAAAGCGAACAGTCAAGAAGAAGCTGAAAGGATTGTTCATAACGAGGCTCAAAAGATCTTGTTAGCCAGAGGTGGAGCAATGGATAAATTTTTCGATGCTGGATACCTTGAGCTAGGTGGAGACAGCACTTTTGTAGAGGACAGTTGGGAAGAGGAGAGTGTAGAATGAACATCTTTTACCTTCACCCCAACGCTCAAGTCTGTGCTGAGATGCATTGCGACAAGCACGTCGTAAAGATGATACTCGAGTATGCACAGTTGCTGTCTACTGCACATCGTGAGCTAGATGGCGATGAGTATGCTGATGATGCCGGACTATACAAGTCCACTCACAAGAATCACCCGAGTGCTGTCTGGGTGAGAAAATCCCGCTCAAATTACCGTTGGGTGCATTCGCTTTTACTTAGCGTATGCGAGCAATACACCCAAAGATACGGCAAAGTGCACAAGACGCAGAGCTCAGGCGTTGTGAAGGCTCTCAGCCGTTGTCCTACCCATCTTAGTATTGGCTACTTCACTGCACCCCCACTTTGTATGCCTGACGAATATAAGGCGGTTGACGTTGTCGACGCATATCGGGATTATTACATCGGTGAAAAGCTGTATAAGAAAGATGGAAAACCTATGGCCAAATGGTCATATTCTGAACGCCCGAAATGGGCAAACTCTAACCATGAAAGTGCAATATAATGGCTAAAATTAAAAAAGATGTTAAAAGTTGGTTCGACAGTCACGTTATCGTGAGTATGCCTGATTCAATCGGGAAAGCTGGCGAAGAGAAGATCAAAGAAAAGATCAAAGAAAAACTAGCAAAGGAAATAACAAAATGATAGTTACGTCTAAAGAGCTGTGGATGGAACAAGCGCCTTGTTTCAATTTCGAATTGGACGAAACACAAATGCTGGCGAAAGCTTTGGAGAAAGGTTTTGTCACTGAAGTCGGTGAAAATCAATACGAGATCAACGAGGAGTATTACGAATGAAGTATTTATGTTTAGCTTTGTTGGCTGTGAGTGGGTGCGTTGATCCTACTTACGAGCGTGGGACATACCAGTTTGTTGGCTGTCACACAGTCACTCAAAATCCAGCGTCGGACGGTGAGAGAGCGTTCTTTGCTTTCATTGATCTCAAAGCTGGTGATGAGCTGTTCTTTAAGCAGATCAACAACGACACAGGGAAAGCTACGCCTGTATCGACCGGAGTAAAATGCGATGACTAGAGTAGGTGAAGATCTATTCCCTGAGAAAGAAGACACTCAGTGTTATGATTGTGCTGGTATGGGAGTTTTCGTATCGAAGCATGGCGTTAAAGAATGCAACGCTTGCGAAGGCACTGGCTTCGGAGCCAAACACAAGCTGACACTCACTGAGAGAGTTGAAAGGATTGAAGAACACTTACGCGAATACGGCTAGTACTCCGGATAGTCGATAAGAAAAGCTTCCAGATCTTTGGGGGCTTTTTTTATGTTATTCCACCGCCATTCTGCTCTTTTATTTGCGTGAACGTTGTAGCATTTAGACAACAAGCTCTTCGAATTGTCTCTCAACGTACTAATATATAACTTCGCAATTTGTTGAGCTTTTGGAAACCCTTCGAGGTTTAGACGAAAGACTATTTTTGACAGCTCAGCCATACTGAAAGCTCGAACTTTATTGACGAATAAATGCCTCAGAACAATGGCTTCGACAATGTCCATTTTCTTTTTAGTGACTTGGTGTTCTTTACTCAATTCCTGTTCAAGCTTCTCCCCTTTGACAGCCACCAACGACACATCCTCGATGCCGACAGACACCTCGTTAAGCTGAATGTATTGCTTATCTTCCCACTCCGGTGCATCCTTTTGTTTTGTCATAGCTAGACTAACTGTGTAAGATTTATTCTGGCGTTCGAGCTTCAACATAACGTCAGCGTCAGCACCAAAGACAGACGAGCCTCGAGCAGAATTGGTATCACCTTTGCCTGTGTGATGCAGAGCTAGGACAGCCGCTCCTAATTCCTTTTGAAGATGCTCTATTTTCTGTGTGAAAGCAGAAGCGTGTTCCTGGGAATTCTCGTTCATTCCTTGCATAGATCGACCAACGGTATCGATCACAATTAACTTATAACCATTCGGAGACAATTGCTTTGCACCCTCGATAAATACTCCGATGTCTTCAGAAACTAAAGGCACTGGATCGACCAAATTAAAGTCTTCGACACGGTTGCCATAGAAATTTGTATTCTCCCATGCTTTAACCCGTTTTGTGATTGAACTTCGGCCTTCACCAGCGCAGTATAGAACAGGGCCAGCCTCTTCAATATCTGGCCAGTTAGCTGTATCACTCATGCCCATGCCAGCGGCAACTGATAGAGCTATATCGAGAGCGAGAAACGTCTTAAATGTTCCGGGAGCACCGTATAAGATTGCGTAAGACTGTGAGGGTAAGAGTCCATTGATAAGCCAAGCTGGCGGTCGTATATTTTGCATACGTTCACGGCTGACAAATCGGAAGCGGCCTGCGTTGTAACCTTTCCCCGGATCGTCGGGATCGGCAACGACAGGTTTAAACATGGCGAGCGTGTTGGCGGTGCTATAGGCTTGCGTATAACTGCCCGGGGGTGACGTATTATATGAATATCCATTTTTCAGTTTTTCCCTTAAATGATCTGCGTTTTCAGAGTCCCATGGTGGTGAACATCGTGGATTCCAGTGCTCCCACATCACGTCGAAGGCCATCTCTTCAGATAGACCAAATGATTTGCAGGCGGTAGCGGTGGCATAAGCCATACCGTCACCGCCTTGCCCTTCGATAGCAATCTTTGCTTTGTTCTTTAACCAGTCGATCGCGTCTCGTATATTCTCTGGTAGATCAGGTTCGATGATCCAATTATCACGGTCGACTGATCTCTCACGCCCCGTGTTACACATCCGCAACATTTCATCTGTGCGGTAAGCTGGCTTGCCTTCACTAACCCATTCATAGTACCCTTCAGTTGAGCGGGGGCTTTCAATCGTATGAGAAGGCGGCAACAATACATAAGAACCAAAGGATCTTACATCAACCTTCGGAGACAGTTTGGATTGACTTGGTGCGGCCACCTCACCTTCACTCATTGCAAACATCTCATGGAAGCCGCCACTGGGTGTACGGGATATCAGTAGTGTTTTGGGTATCTTACCAACGACGCTTTCGAGATGATCTCGGTTATGGCCTACATCAAAATCGAACGTCAACATATTAGCTTCACCAACGTGCAGACCGATGTTAGCTTGAGGCCATTTCGTCCACATTTTCTCGATTTCGAATTTGTCTGTTGTCGCCGCATAAACCCCGGTCAAAGTTAGAGGCTCTTTGATTTCATTGCATGGAAACACGGGCCAGCCTTTATCTGCATAGGCCAGAGCGGCCTGCTTCATCTTACTCATGTTTTTTCCCAATTCTTTTCAAGTGTCGTCGAAGACCACCACCGTATATGATTTGCTTGCATCAGTCAACCGACTTATGGTACACATTACTAGGATACTACAAATTTAGGAAAAATGATATGAATGCGAGAATGACGACAGGCATAATTGTTTACGTCACTGCTATACTAGCTGGGCTATATCTTGTCGGGTACGCTAACGCTCAAGAATCAGTCAAGAGCGTCTGTGCTCCTAGAAACGTTATAATATCTAAGCTAGAAATTAAACATGGCGAGCAACCACAACACCGAGGGTTCTCCGCTTCCGGTAACGTACTCGAGATCACCGTCAGTCAAGGTAAAGACAAAGCGTGGACGGCAATGCTGACTAATCCAAAAGGTATTACGTGTCTGGTATCTTCGGGTCTATATTGGGAAACAGTGGAGCCTAAGGATACCGCCACATTTGACACTCATTGAAATATGTGGTAAGCTGTATATGTTAAATTAAATCTTAATCTATAGGGAATATGAAAATTATGGCTAAAACGAATATGAAGACCGTTCGCAAGAACAAAGAATCTGCAAGGGAACTCAACGCTACAGGTGCCCAAGCTACAGCTCTCAGAGCTTTGGCTCCGATTGCGAAAGAAGTAAACATCAGAATGGACAAGGCCGCTAAGATGGAAGATGATGCTTATGACCATCGTCTTGCCGCTGCCTTACAACTAGCCGACGCATCAGAGCGGTGCGCGAAAGCTAAGATCAAGTTTAAAGAATGGTGTGATGAAAGCATCAACCAATCTTACGAGACAGCGAGAAAACTTGTCACAATTGGCAAGTCGAATAACCCAGAAGAAGCCCTCGAGGAGATGCGAGTGAAGAACAAACTAGCCAATGCCGCACTCAGGTTGCGAAAGGCTATCAAAGCTCCAACCGAGGTCGTAGCTAGTACGGCAGGCAAGAAAGCTCCTGTGCAGACACCGACCATTAGAGCGTTGGAAGCTCTGAGAGTTATGCCTGACAGCGAGGCGGTCAACCTCATAAAATCGACAGCACAATCACATGGCTTAGAGGTCGTATCTTCCGAGCAGGCACGAGTTGTTCGAGAAGCTAAATTCACAGCTAACGACAGTGCGTTGTCTCGGATTAGGACGATCTTCGACAAGTGCAGTGCTGAAGAAAAATGCCAGATCGTCGACGACCTAAGTTCAGAAGTGGGGGTTGAAAAAGGGCTTCTCGGCCACGTCGCCACCGTTGGGGGTGCTCAAGCAGTAGCTCCAGTTAACGTAGATGATATCGAGATGCCTGATTTCCTGAAGGTGAAGACACCTAAGAAGTCACGTCGTCGATCCGCTATCTAATCTCCCACCCAACTCAGGCGGTGGTATCACGTGATACCATCGTCTCCTTTTTTTGGAGTATCAAAGGAAATGAAACCAGTACCTCGCAAAGGATCTCGAGCGCCTTACGTGATCCATGCTCGAACAACTAAGCATGGTTCTATGCTCACGCAGTTGCGTATCGAAGCCGGAATGACAGTCGGTAAAGCTAGTGAGATGTCTGGTGTACCAGATCGGACAATCAATCGGATCGAACTTGGTGAGACTGGCTGTACCTTGATTAACTTTGAAACTCTGATTAACACTTATGGGTATAGAATGGATATCAGAAATGCGTACCTTTAAGAATTGGCTTAAAAAGAAGCTGGGTATATTTCCTAGACCTAACCCGGTGATACTGCCTCGCAAAGTCTCTGTTCCAGCAATGGAACGAAGACTAGCTGCCGCTCGGCAGATCGAAATCACACAACCATGGATGGACGAAGAAAAATGAAACGACAAAAACGAACACCAAAGACAAACGACTTAACTAAAATTTTAACGCAGATGCGAAAGACTACTATGTCAGGTGGTTTTGGGCCGACTACTCGAGCGGAAGCATCCGAAGCTGCAGAGTTAGGACGGAACCAACTTTACGATTATGAGACTGGCCGAGTAGTTCCGACTTTTTTTAATCTTCAGAAGCTGGTTGGAGTTTACGGTTACGAAATTCAATTCAAGAAAACAGGGGTTCAAAAAGTATAATGGCAAATGATCCTCAAGACAAACTGCTGGAACGCTTACAAGTATACGGTGAAGCCGGTTACGGCCATTCGGTAGTGTGCAAAGAAGCTTACGAAGAGATCTTAAAGCTGGCTAAATTTCAGGCTAGGATCTTTCACATAATGGAGTACAATCCAAACTCCAATGACGCTTGTGATACTATCGATGCGTTGATTGCCGAAGCTCGAGAGAAGATGTGACTGATTTCGACATCGAGCGCAGCCGAGCTACCGAGCCTCTGTTTTACCATGCTCCATGCCCGGATAATATGACACCTAAGCAGTATCAACTTGCTGGTGTAGAGTATGCTCTCGAGCGACCTCATATGTTATTTGGGGATGCACCGGGTCTGGGGAAGACTGCCGAATGTATACTTCTCGGGAACGCCATCGAAGCTAAGAGAACTCTCGTAGTTTGCCCAGCTTCTTTGCGTCTCAATTGGGAACGTGAGATTTGGAAGTGGTCTACTATCGAGAACGTCTCAACTTACTGCATCCTCAAAGGTAAAGACGGAGTGAGTGAAGTAGCTAATTTTGTTATCATATCTTACTCATTACTTTCTAACCCATCTATATTGAATGCGATTATGGCGGTGACGTGGGATCACATGATACTGGATGAAGCTCATGCGATTAAAGATCCTAAAGGCAACAAGCGTACTCAGGTTATCTGTGCCCCCGATCTATTACCCAGTGTCGTTGGCCGTATTACTCTCGCCAGTGGTACGATCCTGCCTAATCAACCCATCGAATGTTACAATGCTTTGCGGCTGCTGAACTGGGATGCGATAGATCGTATGAGCCTTGAGGGTTTCCGCAATACTTATTATGAGATGGGGTCTGGCTATGTTCGAGGCCCGGTTTGGGACAACGACGCTCAAGCTAACGTCTGGAAGATGCACTGGTCTGAAGAAGTACGCAACGTGCCAACGAACCTTACTGATCTCCAGAATAGATTGCGAAAGAATATAATGGTTCGACGATTAAAAGAACAAGTGTTGCATGAACTACCACCAGTACAATGGCATCCATTTCCTCTGCAGATGACGACGAGAATACGCAAAGCTCTCAAGCATGAGGGTTGGAGAAAAGCAGAGAAGTTATACGAGATGAACGCTGGTGCTTTCGACGATGGTATACCTGTCGATGGAGCTGTATCAACCGCTCGACGAGAACTAGGAGAAGCCAAAGCTCCTTTGATCGTCGAATATATTAAGGAGCTGTTAGATGAAGGGATTACAAAACTTGTTGTCGCGGCATGGCACTTGTCGGTGCTCGCATATTTACGAGATGAGTTGGAAGAATACGGCCTCGTATATATGGATGGATCGACTTCCGCAACTCGTAAGCAAACAGTGGTCGACGATTTCCAAGAGAAGCCGGAGATCAAAATCATACTCGGACAAATGCTTCCGCTGGGAGAGGGTTGGACACTGACTGCGGCTCAAGATGTAGTTCTAGCGGAACCTGATTGGGTGCCGGGTAAAAATTCTCAGATGATAGATCGGATCAATAGAATGGGGCAAGAAGGGAGTTACACAATTGGCCATATCCCCGTGGTTCCGGACACTTTAGACGAACGAATACTGAACACAGCGATCACTAAAGATCAGAACATATATCAAGCACTTGACGCACAACACTAGATGTAGTACTGTACTTAACGTCACATGAAAAGGGAAATATTATGAAAATATCTTTTAAAGGAAGTCTCGACGCTATTCTGTCGGAGATCGATGAGTTTGTAGCTCGCAATTCTGGGCAAAAGACACCACCTCACATCCACACACCCGTAGATGATGTAATCATTAAGCCCCCACAAGAAAAGACATCACGTCGAAGGACGACGAGCGTTGAAGACGTTGCTCCTGTCGGAGATGATGCCCCCTCAGAAGAGATCAAGTATTCCGATCAAGACATTAGTAGAGCTGCTTCGAACGCAGCCAAGCGTACATCTCCTGTCGCAGTCAAAGAAATACTTAAAGGCTTTGGAGTGAACAACGTGGCGAAATTGACCCAACAAGAGCGGGAAGATTTTGTTGCACAAGTTGTACTTTTAGAGGAGTCTTGACATGACTAGAGATCAACTACCTGCTCACTCACCTCTAGGTGCTAGTGCTGCTTACCGCTGGATGGCCTGCCCCGGTAGTGTCTATCTATCTAATGGCCTGAGCAATGACGCTTCACCTTTTGCCGCTGAAGGTACTATCGCTCACTCCTTAGCAGAGTACTGCCTGACCATGAACGAAGACGCTTGGACTTCTCTTGGAAACCGAGAAGCGCACACCAAAGATATGGTCGATGCGGTTCAAGTGTACCTCGACGAGATAAGAACTAAGTTTCCTGACAGAAACCAAGGTAACTCATGGATAGAGCGCAGCTTCCATTGCCCTTCGATACATGATTTATTCTTTGGTACAGCGGATTTCGTTTACTATGACGAAGACGCGAAGACTGTCCACGTCTATGATTATAAGCACGGGGCTGGAATTGTTATTGAAGTTCCTAATAATCCTCAGCTCATGTATTACGCTGTCGGAGTACTTGAAGACCTACAGCTCTGGGATAAAGTTGATACCGTTACACTCCATGTTGCCCAGCCGAGAGGTTGGCACCCTAATGGGCCGATACGTCATTGGTCTACTTCGACTGAAGATCTTAGTCTATGGATGACAGGCACTCTACTTCCAGCTATGGAATTGGCAACCGTGTCGCATGAGACTTCGAGCGGAGATCATTGCAGGTTTTGCCCAGCACGTGGCCGAGCTTGTCCACAATTACTAAAAGATATGGAAGAGATGGAAGAGCTCATGGCCACAGTAGTTAAGAAGGGTGGGGTTAAAGAATTATCCGGCCCTCAGATAGGTAGATTTCTCACACTCTATGACACCGCTAAGATGGTGGCGAAAGAAGCGGAGAAGATTGCCTTCAGCAGATTGCAGGCTGGAAAGAAAGTTCCCGGTCGCAAGCTGGCAGCGAAGCGTTCCAATCGTAAATGGAAAGACGCTGCCGAAACCGAGCTAAGAGATAAGTTCGGAGAAGAAGCGTTCACCGAGCCGAAACTAAAGACTCCGGCTCAAATAGATGAACTTCCACAAGGTGCTATGTACACATCTCGTTGGTCGTTCAAACCAGAAGCTGGCCTCGTTGTTGTATCAGGAGATGACAAGCGTACAGAGGTTAGTAAAGATACTAAATCATTATTCACAGACCAAACTAAAGGAAACAATTAATATGAGTAATTCAACAGCAGCCGAAGTGATCTTATTGCCTGAAGGCCGGATCATTAACAACAGTCTATTCGTTCAAGATCAGTACAACGAGCAGGCGAAGCCATCTTACAAGATTGAATTGGCTTTTCCTAAAGGCACCCTCGATAAGTTCTTCGATAAGTGCCTCGATCATGCTGTGTCTGTATGGGGTAAAGGTGCCGACGACGACGATCTAATGGTGCCGATCAAGAGCGGTGACGACATGGCTAAAAAACGTATTAAAGATGGGAAGCCCGGAGATGCTTACGCAGGTATGGAAGTTATCCGAGCCAACACTATTTATAACAAGCACGGGGAACAAGGCCCCGGTGGTATCTCTGTATACGCACCAGACGGAGAGAGTGAGATCGGAGTAGCTAATAAATCTGAGATTTATAATGGTTGCTACGCTATCGCTGCAGTTACCATCGGCCAGTACAAAGACCCAAGTACGGGTAACAATGCTCTAACATTCTATCTATCCGCTGTACAGAAAGTACGTGACGGTGATGCCCTGACTTCTCCTAAAGACCACTCTAGTCTGTTCAAGGCTGTTGGTCGTTCGGAACCTGCCAACTCTGGCGACGGCGCTCCTCGGCAGCGTCGCCAAGCTGGCTAGGGCCTAGAACTATGGTGCCTGTTAAGAAATGATCAGGTGGGGTCTATAATCCCCCTCATGCACCTACGGATCTAGAAGTGACCTGAGTATGTCATAAAACTGCTCACTCTTTTTCTTAGCTGGGTATCGAAACATGATTACATTCGATTTTGAGACTAAATCATACGCTGATCTTCCGAAGGTAGGAGCATGGGCATACTCTGAAGATCCTACAACTGATGTTATCTGTGCTTGTTGGGGTGTCGACTACGACCCGATACAGACATGGTGGCCGGGGAAGTATGGCGATCTTCGAGGTACGCCCAATGATTTACTGGACGCTATTCTTGAAGGCCAAGAGGTCGAAGCGCATAACGTAGCTTTCGAGCGGTCTATCTGGCGAAATGTTATGGTTAGGAAGTACGGATGGATCTTACCTGAAGACCACCAATGGCGAGACACAATGGCGGTGGCTAACTATTATGCTTTACCCGCTGCTCTCGATAAGTTATCAAAAGTTCTTGGGTACGAAGGTAAAGATCCAGAAGGCGGTCGTTTAATTAGTAAGTATTCTAAGTTAAATTTAAAGACAGCCAAGACAGAAATACCGGAGAAAGATTTTGAGAAGTTTGTACAATATTGTATTAAAGATGTGGAGCTGGAGCAAGCCGTCTCCGATGACCTCGACCAACTTCCCGACCGAGAGCTCCCCCATTTTCTCCTCGACCAAAAGATTAATATGCGAGGATTATACCTTGACCGAGCTGGAATTGAAAAAGCTACGGAAGTCGTCGACCAACGTGCCGAAACCCTCACCGAAGAATTTGTCGAGCTTGTGGGATTAAGGCCAACCCAACGCGATAAAGTTCAAGAGTGGTTCGTCGAACAGGGATTACCTCTCGACAATTTACAGAAAATGTACCTCACCGAATTACTCGAAGAAGGAGAGATCCCCTCTGGCCCTGCACGTAGAGCACTAGAGATCAGGCTTGCCATTAATAAAGCCAGCACTAAGAAGTTAGCCGCTATGTCTCGGCAGCTTGGCACCGATGGCAGGGCTAGGTTTCAAACGCGATACCATGGAGCAGCTACAGGGCGGTGGACTGGCTCAGGATTTCAGCCTCTAAACTTAGCTAAAGGTGACGACAAGATCGATCCAGAAGATTTGGTTCGCGACATTATGTATGGTGACGCTGAGTATCTAGACATGGTATACGGAGACGCGATGGTAGCGGTGTCTAATGCTTCGCGGCATTGGATACAAGCAGCTCCGGGGCATAAGATCCTCGCTGGAGACTACAGTTCAATCGAAGCAGTTATTCTTTCATGCCTCGCTGGTGAGGAGTGGAAGGTTGATGCTTTCAGAAATGGAGTTAAACTCTATGAATTCATGGGTGATAAGATTCACGGCTTACCTTCTGGGACAGTTACTAAAAAGACGCATCCTGCAGAACGACAAGACGGCAAGACTGGTGAACTTGCATTTGGATATCAAGGAGCTCTGGGTGCATGGCTCAAGTTCGACAGCAGTGGTCGTCATAGCGACGAACGGATCATCGAAATCTGCAAGGCGTGGAGAGCGGAGCATCCAAAGATTACTAGCCTCTGGGCTGGGTTACAGTCGAGCGCCATCAAAGCCACTCGAACCCGAGAACTAGTGAGTTACCGTGAGATAGGTTTCGAGATCGTAGATGATTGGTTAACGATGATTCTACCTAATCGCAAGAGACTTTGGTATTATAAACCCGAAATACGTAAGGTGCGGCCACGCTGGTGTACTCCTGAGACGGACGAAGACTGTGCGTCAGGAGCTTGCAGTCACCAGATGCAATCGCAGCTATCTTACATGGCTCAGAAAGAAGGGCAGTGGAAGCGTGTCTCGACCTACGGGGGCAAACTCACTGAGAACGCCTGCCAAGCTGTGTCACGCGAGATCCTAGCTCCAGCCATGCATCGATGCGAAGACGCAGGATACAATATTATACTCACCGTATACGATGAGATCGTCTGCGAAGTCCCAGAAGATTTTGGATCTAAAGAAGAGTTCGTCTCGCTTATGACAGGCCCATTGCCTGAGTGGGCAGCAGGATGGCCAATTACGGTCGACGCATGGGAAGGAAATAGATACAAGAAATGATAGCACTAGGAATTGATCCGGGGCAGACTGGGGGATTAGCTTTGGTGTCACGTGATCCCCGAGGTAAGATGACTGTTATCGACGCTCGCATGATGCCTCTAGTTTACCCGACTAAGAAAGCGACATTAGATTGGATAGCGTCTAGTAAGTTTAGAGCCGCCACTGAAGGGCCTGCATTAGTAGTTATCGAGAACGTACATTCTATGCCGAGGCAAGGGGTAGCATCGAGCTTTCAATTTGGTAGAATGTTTGGAGCCGTAGAGATGCTTGCTCAAGCAGTGCCAAACTCTAAAGCAATGTATGTTTCACCAGCTACATGGAAGATGTATTATGGTTTAGGTTCTGCAAAATATGCTTCTATCGAATTGGCCACTATGATGTTTAGGACAGATAGATTTTGGAAGTTGAAGAAACATGACGGCATCGCAGAAGCTGCGCTACTCGCGGCTTACGGATTAGAGAAAGGGCTATAGAAAATGAAATGTTGGCACTGTGGTGAAGAGTTGATTTGGGGTGGAGATGAGATGTTTGAAGATGATTTTGAGAATGAGTATCTAGAGACTAATTTATCCTGCTCGAGTTGCGAAGCATTAGTTCTTGTTCAGATGCCGATTGAAGAAACGAAACATTAATAAATTAAGGAAGAGTAAGATGAGAGAGTTCGAGACTGGAGCGACCCGAGATCAAGACGACACCAAGCATGATTTCGAAGGGTATCTAAGCCCTCTAGTGCTAGGAAGGTATGCTGAGTACATGACTAGAAATAGACATCAAGACGATGGCACAGTTAGAGACGGAGATAATTGGAAGAAAGGGATTCCGATGGATTCGTATATGAAATCAGGATGGCGGCATTTCTTCGAATGGTGGAGTGCTTATCGTGACGGTGATGTGTGTTTGAACAACGTACTAGAAGATGCTTTGTGTGGCTTGATGTTCAACGTCATGGGTTTCTTGCATGAGCACCTAAAGAAACGAGGATACTAGTCTAAGCTAGGAACAATTCTCGTTCAGATCTACGGCGTATCACTAGACCTTTAACGACCCTGCCCCCAGCTTTACGCCACTTCGGAAACTCATCGGCAGCATCTTCGAACTGGCCACGGTTTAGTTTCATACGCATCGTAGATTTCTGAAAATTTCCTGACCCGATATTGTAGATAAATGAGCACAGGCTTGAAAACATATTCTCCGTTAGTTCCGATTTGACAAGTCTTCTAATTGCTTTCTCAGAATGACGCACTTCTCTGAGAAGCAAATACTCGCCCTGCTTCTGCGTAATATCAGGATGCTCAAGGGTAACAGCATCGCCATCAGCATCCCATGTAGACCCGTAGCCAATTGTAGCTCGGCTTGCGCTGCATAGATACACTGAGGATCGCCATCCTTCATAGTGCTTGATGAGATCCAAACCGGCTTCATTGATGTGCAAGACCATCTCAGATACCTCGCTTTTTATTTTCTCTGAAAGCTTCTTGCCCCAAACCAAAATGACACGGTTGCGGCCCATACAGCCTGAAATTCGCTGTTCCATATAGTTGCGTATTGAATCAAGTCCATCCAACCCATATTTACAGATAGAGTGAGGACTGCAAATTCTAAAAATAAACAATAAGTTATTACTGGCCTAACTGAAGCACTAAGATTAACACACCATTGACTAGACTTTTTAGTTATTGCAGAGTGCTCTTTATGTAGAGCTTTAGTTTCTTCGATGTCCGCTGTGATGTCCATCATCTGCATCTTCTGAGCACCAATTTGTATCTGCTGCTCAAGCTGCTTGTCCATCAATAACAATTCATGTTTCTTATCCTGCTTATCTTGGAAGAAATCCATGACCTTTGGCAAAAAAGAAGTACCAAATCCTAAGACTGACCCTAGCAAACTTAACATAGCGAATCCTTTTATGCTTTCTTTGTAGTGTTTAGTTTCTTGGTTTTTTTCTTAGGAAATCCAGCTTTCATATTAGAATAAGCTTTAGAACTTACTGTGCTTTTAGATTTAGAACGTGAAGTTCCTGCTTTCTTCCGAGCATTCATATTGGCGTACAATCCTCTCGGCATTCACTAGTATCCTTTTAAAAAACTGCTATCTATTTCGCGTTCTTGATTTATTAAATCTTGGTGCGAATGGAAATAAAACGGATTAGGAAAGTCAGGTATTGCTTTGCAGCCTGATAGACTAATCAAAGTTAAAATAACAAAAACTTTAATCATCTAACTTTTTAATAGCCAGACTTTTTCTTCATCTTCCCCGTCTTCGCAGACGCTTTACTAGCTGCTGCTTTACCTTTTGCAGTGTAGGGAAATTTCTTAACTTTACCGGACGCTGTTTTAACTTTTGGCATATCATCTCCTTGATTTTTATGCATTGTCATTGTTGTAATTGATCGCATAGCCAATACTTTACTCTTCGAAGTCTTGAACTATTTCTTTGTCTGGAGTGCATTCGCAAGTCTCAGGGTCACACAAGCACCCTTCCTTACCACATTTCGAGCATATATCTTTGTCTGTGTCTAGCATTATTATACATCTCCATTAATTTTGTGATCTAACATTCTGTCATCACCTACTACTCGCCTTAGTTCATGGTTAGATATCTTGGACGAAGGAATATACTGCCAAGTTCTACCCCATTTACCATTGCGTTCAAAGATTGTTTCTCTAAGCCCAATATGTATGATTGTAACCTTATCTCCATCTAAAATGCAAGTCTCCATTGGCTCAAATCCCGGAGTTGCTTTCCATTTTATTGCCGCAATTAAATCTGCTGCCCAATCTCGAATGGCCAAACCGATAGTCACCGTGAGTATAAACCCTACCCACGCCATCCATCCTTGCGGTAATTCAATCTCTGGCATACTTTACCCACCTTTAACAACGAGTCCAATCAACAATAGAATAATAGCACCAGTACTAGACATCAATATAACTTCGAGCCTCTTTAATCTAGCGTTTACGCCAGAGAATTGCAGCTCAATATTCTTGCTGCGTTCTCCACAGATATGTTCATGGGCTTCCAGACTAGCGCCGAGCTCTGTAACCGTTTTAGTCATTAGTCTGCTCCAAACTTTCTATTACAAATCCTGTGACTGGGCTATGTTTTGCTTCGGCTTTCTTTTGAGCCATTTCTTTAGAAGACGCATACACTGTAAAGTAATAGACGTTTTCCCATTCTGGGGATAAGAAAGGCGGCGTTCCATCACCCTGACGTATAGCATCCCTAACATATTTATTATACACTCCGTATTCGTATGTGTTCATCTAGCAGACTTTTTCAGTGCATCTATTTAAAAAGATAAGCCAGCCAACAAAAACACAAACAACAGAAACTAGTATTAAGATTCCAATGTTTTTTAATATTGAGATCACGTGATCCCAATACTTATCATCTTCTTCTTGTTTTATTTTAGCTTTCTCTTTGTTCTTTGCAGTCTGTACTTTTTTAGCTTCTATACGTTTAACACGTTCAGCTTTAATAGCATCAAACGTACCCTTACCAAACTTGTTATCTATCTCAATGCCTAAGTTACTTAATGCTCTTTCATTTCTCTTCTGTTCTAATATGTCATTGGCTACACTACTAATACTTGTATCATCGTCGTAGTCTGCATCGCCAGCTTTCATGCGTAGTAGTTGTTGTGTCCTAGTCTTAGGTAGTTTCTTCTTTACCTTCTTAGGCTTGTTCTCTGTAGCGTGGAATAATTTATCTAACCCACCAGCTATATCTTTTAAATCGTTAGCATGGCTTAATCCCGCTTTCACTAATGCAATAGCAGCGAGTGTAGTTGTGACGGGTTCCACCTTACTTCGCCCGACCTTGGTTAACACCACCGTCTGTTAGTGGTCTGCCGCCCCATGACGCGTAGATGAAGGTAGCGGCTGAGTTGGATTGAGAGTTACTACCCCTGTTTTTAAACCCATTACTAACCATATCCATGTTAGCTGACGATGTAGATGTATCAGCAACAGCAGTTTGATCATAGTAGATACGAGATGTATTCTCATTAGTGTTATCAAGGACTTGATATTTGACCACCCAATTTTCTGTTGCGTCTATATTTCTAACGAACATGATTTGTTGTGCAAATCCAGTGTTTACAAACGCCCCATCAGTACTTCCGTTGCCCTCATATTTGCC
>Ga0209337_1000244_pt1 | contig 43043 bp, 61 predicted proteins | sample LinPmetageLP53_FD_184044 | JGI IMG/M metagenome (GOLD analysis project Ga0209337, IMG submission 184044) | Marine viral communities from the Pacific Ocean - LP-53 (SPAdes) (version 2) | ecosystem: Environmental > Aquatic > Marine > Oceanic | place: Pacific Ocean | collected 2010-02-08
CAAGCGTAAGACAAACTAATAACCAATACCCCAAATTGTACCAATAATTTCCAGTTAATAGTGATATAAGCATTGTCATCAATAATGCCAGTACGATAAGACTTAGCAGTTTTAAAATCTTCATTCACTTAATCTCCACTTTTTCATACTGGTTATGATTGTAACACCAATTATCTCCACTATGTATAGAACCATTATAGAAATGCTCAACTGAATCTTTATCAACTACTGTATGTAATACTCTTGGATATTCCCTATCTAATGAATAACCCATAATAGACCAACCACTACAACTTATTAAAAAACTTATTATACTCCCCACAAAAATAAATTTTATGGGGATATTATAACTGGTAGATTGATTACTTTTCTTTTTCTTCTTTGACAACTTCCATTCCTGTTTCAATTAACGCATCTTCACAACCTTTTAATCCAATTCTAAGTTGAGTAAGATTAAAATTTGACCTATCAATTTTATTTATCAAATCTTGTCTGTGTTGTAAAAATGCCTTTTGGTTTGGTGCAAGAGCATCTAAATCTTCTTGTGAATACTCTTTTCCAAATATATTAATCTTAGGCACTTCTTTTTCTTTTTTTGCCATCATTAACTCCTGTGTTGTTTGTTGTTTATAAAGCTTTGTAATCCTTAATAGCTTCTGCTAATCCATCGCTTTGTGCTTTGGCTCTAGCCATATCATCATCATATCTTTTCTTTTCACGCTCTAAATCAGATAGTGACCATTCACGCTCTTGGTCATCTAGCTTTTCTCCAGTTGCTGGATTCCAAGCCTTTTGAACCATAGCTACATAGGCTCTCTTTTCTTCTGCCTCTGCTTTTCTTACTACTACGCCATCAGAGTCTTTAACCTCTTTAACAGCTTTCTTAGTTACCATTTCTTTGTTTGCAAAGTTGGCTGTTTTACCTTTCTTTGCTTTGTATTCTGACCAGTTCATTCTGATTCTCCTATTTAAGTTTGCTTTCTAATTCTGTTACTTTTGCTGATAACTCTTTTACAGCTTCAATTAAAACTGGAACTAATCCACTAGTGTTAAGTGATTTATAATATGTAGCTTTTTCTTTTACATCGCCTATTTTTTTATTACTTGGAATAGTATCTTTCTCGCTATATAATACCTCTGGTGTTAATTCTCTAATGCCACCTTTTTCATATATTAATTCTGGTATTACTTTTTCTACTTCTTGAGCAATTAAACCATAATTTGTGCGAGTATTCATATCAGCAGATTTTTTCCAGTTAAAAGTTCTACCTTGCAATTTATTTATAGCATCTAAACCACCAGTAATATTTTTAATATTTTCTTTTAACCTTTCATCAGATATATCGTTTGAACTACTTCCAGTAAATGTACCATCATTTGCAATAGCTAATTTTTCAACCCAACTTCCACTTGTAAAACTTTCAATAGTGAAGTCTGCACCATCTTCAATTTCAATTCTCCATTTATCAGCATTGGCTTCTCCTTGGTCAGCCCATAAATCAACAATTAAATGCCCTGTATTATCTGGAGACATAAATTGAGCATTACCAGCATAAATTTTCGCTCCACTATCTGATGCCATATAAACTGCTGTTACACTATCACTTCCTAGTGTTACTGAGTTATCTGCTTGTCCATTCGCACCATTACCTATAACTGTCTGATTAACAGCAGTAGCATCTTCTGCTTCACAGTTATAACCTATAATAGTATTCCCTGTGCCTGTTGTAGTTGTATTTCCTGCATAATAACCAACAAATGTATTAGAATGAGCTCCACCTTGAAGAGCTATTCCAACAGAACCTCCAACAGCAACATTATAAGCACCAGTTAATCTAGTACCAGTAATCCCAAGTCCAGCTTTCATACCTATAAAAGTATTTTCTGTACCAGTAGAGACAAATTTTCCAGCTTGATACCCCAACATTGTATTACCACCTTGACCATCGGATGCTGCTTCAAAAAAATTAAGTGCTTCATAACCAATAGCAGTATTAAAATCTCCATCTTCATTTGTTAATAATGCAGAATATCCCACAGCTGTATTTCCAGCACCAGATGTAAGAGCAACTAAAGCATTTGTGCCGATAGCAATTGTTCCATCAGAAGCTGTATTATTAGCTAAAACAGCATACGCAGAATTAGCACCAATTGAAATTATATCTGATGCAGTTGTTGCTGTTGCATTTGCTTCTGTTCCAATTGCAATATTTCTTATACCAGTTGTTATATTTGTTGCAGAAGCAACACCTATTGCTATATTTGAATCTCCACTAGTAAGGTCTGTTAAAGCACTCGCTCCAATAGCTACATTATTTAAGGCACTAGCTACAGTACCAGTACCCATAGCCAAATCGCCAATAGCAGTATTTCTGTGAGAAGCATTATCAGTACCTACATTAAATGCACTAAATCCAAAAACTGTATTATCATCACTTGTATCATTATTACTTAATGAAATGCGAGAGTTGGCATCTAGTATCATATTATATGTTAGACTTGTTCCACCTACATTAGTGGCGTGACCTATTCTTAAATCTTTAGCGTGGTCATAGAATATATATGCATGGTCTTCGTCAACAAGCATATTTATAAAAGCATCAGCATCTTTATAAGCTGATAGACTAGGTTGAGTTCCTTGAACTGAAAAACTAGGTGTAAAAGCAGTATCAGTAGTTCCACCAATTAATACTTGACCAGAATTTTTAAGAGTCATTACTGCATTATCTGCAACAGTAGCACTACCATTATCAGTTGCAGAATCAAGAACAAAGAACATATCTCCGATGCCATTATCGCCCACATCTTTATATATGATACCACCTTTTTTTCTTTGGTCAACTGTGTCTGTAGAGATTTTAAACATTAATGCCGCTTCTGTATCAGTAGCAGTTGCAGAAGTTTTAATTACTAATTCTGCTTTTGTGCCATCTTGAACAACTAATTTTCCTTCATTTGGAGCAGCAGTTCCAATTCCTAATGAATTTGTAAAGTATGAACTACCATCAGCAAGTAGCTTTATACGCTCATTACCATCTTCAAGTAAATTTATAAATCCAACATCTAATGTTCCACCAGCATCTCCAAATGCTCCTATTTTCACTAAATCATAGTCTGCACTTGAAACTTGAACTCTATGACCATCGCCTTTAACGTGAAGAGCAACTGACGGAGACGCAGTTCCAATTCCTACCTTACCAGTTGCTCCATCAATAGCAAAACTAGGGTCAACTCCACTATATATTTTAAATATATGTGCATCTGGGTCTTGAACCATATAAAAGTTTTTAGCATTCCCACCATCATTTTCAGCAGACCATTTTTGAACTAAATCTGCTCCGTGAGTTGTACTAGCTAAATGCAATATTGAATCACTTGCTGGAATTGTTCCAATGCCTACGTTACCACCAAAAACTTGAAGTCCACCTCCTGCTGGAAACCTAGTAAATTGAGTATTGCCTACACTACCAATATTCAAGTTACTAGAATTACCTTCAATATACATATTTGTACCAGAGTTTTCAAAAAATGCTAGTGAACTACTTTGACCATTTCCAATATTTATATTTCCAGCGATTCCTAATAATGCAGAATTATTGTTAGAAGCAGTTCCAACGCCTACGTTTCCTGTTGAGCCTTCTAAGAAAAAAGCGTGTTCATTTGCATCTGACTCAATTCTAAAATCTAAATCTATAGATTCATTATTTATTATAGTTTCAGTTGCTCTCATATCTAGGCGGCTTTGCAACGTACCATTGACCATTGCGTTAATAAATACTCTGCCATCTTCTGTCCCATCAGTTGCATCAACAATCTGTGAGCCAATAAGAGCATAGTCAACATCTTGTGAATTATTATTACGCCCTACAAATTGAATTTGTCCTAACTGGTCACTAGCCGCAGGACTCGCAGAATTTCTATACATATTAAGATTGGGTGCGACAGCTGCTTCTGCATTTGTAGATATTAGTAAAAGTGTATCTGTGTTATCAGCAGTTGTAATAGTTGCATTACCATTAACTTGTATTTTATCTGTTGCTATTTGTAATGCAGCTACTACATCACTATCTCCATCCGTAATTGATACTAAAGTTGTTCCATTTAATCCACCATCTGGTAGTGCTAATAATTGCTCATAACTTTCTGCAATTGTTTGTCCTGTTAATTTTGCCATAATATTATCCTATATCTTCCCAATCTCGACTTTCATCTTCCCAATGATTAGTTACGCCATTCCAAAATACGTCTAAAATAAACGCAACTGACTTAGCAACTACGGAAGTTAGTCTTAATCGTAATCTTAACATTTTTTAGCCAATGTAGGCTATTATTGAACCACTGTTTATATCGATTTCAGTCCAGCGACCAAAAATAACGCTTCCTTGTGGAAATGATACCGAATTGTCTATTTGTTTACCGCCAGAACCAACAGAAGTTGTTTCTGACCCGTCGGCTAAATCTCCCGCCGCGCTAGCGGTATTAAACCATAAGCTAGCATCTTCGGTTACTAAGCCTCCCGAACTATCAAAAGTAGTATCAGTTAAACATTGAATAGATACAAATACACTATTTGTTGGTGGTTTTATTGCGTCTGAGCTAGCAGTTGTATAAACAGCTCCAAGCTGTCCTAGTCCGACATTATTAGATTCTACAACTGAATATTTTGTAGAATTTGGTAGCTCGTAATTAGCCATTTGATTCTCCTTGTCTGTTTGTGTACCTTACCGTCCGAGAATGGTTGACATGGGTACATCAATGTTTTATATGGGTAAATATAGCAATAAATGTTACAAAAATGTTACACCTAAATTAAAAAAATTACTGAACAAGTTGTCGTAAAAGTTGTTCTCTTTCTTTATCTGTATTTACTTGACCTGTTATTTCAGCTTCCATCATTTTTGCTTTAATAGGCGCGTATTTTTCACTATGTAATTGTGTTCTGTAAGTTTCAATTAATTTATTTTTTAACCCTTTTATTATTTTATATCTAGCGTAATTATTTAGCTTGTTGTATTCATCTGTTGCTAATAATTTTTCTACAACATCATACAAAGCATTTCCAGATATTTTAATTAAATTATAATGTTCTTCTGGGGTAAGATTTATTTTTGCTAACTCTGTATTAGTGTAAAAAGGGCTTGCGTATTTAAATTGTTCATCTCTGTCAAAAAAAGTTGTTTGTATTTCTGCATAAACAGGGTCGTTTTTTGGCGTTGTTCTTCTTATAGCAAGCGTTCCACCTTCTGGGTCTGGTTTTGGAATAGGTTTTCCAAATGGGTCTAAAGCATCTAAATTTTCATATCCCGGAATTAACCAAGGGAATACACCTTTTGCTTGACTTTTAATAACGTCTCCCCAATTTACATTTTCATCTATATCGCTTGCTTTTAGTTTTTGAGTTCTAAATGGATAATCTATACTTTCTAATTGCCTAACTGTTCCCGGTACTGTCATGCCAGCCATAAAATTAAAGAAAAAATTAGTTGCGTCTTTTCTGCTATTCATCACTTTAAATAAATCGCCTGTTCCCGCTAAAAAAGGATTTTCTAAAAATGAATTAGCCAATTCTTTTGTGCTTTCTTTAACTAAGTTTCCATAATACAAAAGACTTTCATCGCTAGCATAAGCGTCTTTTTCGGTTCTTTGTAACGCGTCAATTAATGTCATATAGCTAGCAACTGGCTCAAACCCTCTATAACTAACCCAATTTCCATCAGCGGTTTTAAATGAATGTTCTTGTTGTCCGTCAACGGTTCTCATATTTCTTTCTTCTGCGCTAATATTTGACCAATCTCCTGTAATATTTCCAGCAGAATTGTTTAAAAGAAATTCATTTATTAAATACATAGTGCCAAGTCCAGTAGTCATTTTACCCATTTCAGTAGCCAAAGCTCTACTTCCAGCGCCTTCTCTTGTAAATGCTTCTTTTACTCCTTGCCTAAAGTTTTTAGTAAATACATTTAAAGGAGTATGCTCAAGAGTGTATTTAAATAAGTTGCTTGCGGTATTAAAAAACGGAACTAGCATTTGAGCGCCAGCAGACATCGCGGTATTTCCTGTTCTTAATTTATTTACATATTGACCAATTTGACCTAGTTCTTTTTGAAAAGTAACGTATTCTCCAGATTGTACTGCTTCTTTTAATAATTTAGGGTCTAAAGCTTTGTCTTTCATTATTTCGCTAGCGCGCTGTAATATATTTCCTTCTGTTTTATAACCTTCTTTTATAGCCTGTCTAATAGCAAATCGGTTCATATAACCGTTTGTAATTGGAACTCGAAACATAATATCAATCATTCCTTGCAATCTTTGAGGTGTTCTAATGATAACACCTTTTTTCCCTTTAATGTCTTTATGAGTAAACCCTTCGCGTTTAAAAAATGTACTGTTTCTTAATGCAACATCATTTTCCATAAGCATATCAAACATAAGATTGCCCGCTTCTCTAAACCCTCTAAAATGACCATTAAATTGAGCGCCTATTTCTAGTCGTGACATTTGATTTTTACTTAAATTTCCAAAATGCCCGTTTGACAACTTATACAAACCTTTGCTTGTGCTAGAAATAAGATAATCAAATCCAAATTCAAAAGGTAAGCGTCCATACGCATCAAGAGTAGACATAGAATTACCAGCAAGGCTTCGGATTAAAGAAGAGCCTGTTGCTAGTTTCATATTTCTACCCCACTCCGCCAACTTAAATAAAGAACTTCTTTTTATTTCTTTTCTATTGGATATATTTAATAACAAATCTTGTATTTCTGGAAAATCTCCAAATTGATTAGCATAATTTTTCCACTCTCTAATAGGTTCAAAAGTAGCGTCCCTCATGCTTCTTACCGCTCTTGCGGGTTCTGATATATAAGAAAAGCTAGCTTTTAATAATTCTTGAGCTAATGCAACGTCGGTAGGGTTTTTTGTTCTAGCGGCGTTTTGAACCGCCTCTCCTGTAATGTTTAATAAAGCGTTTAATTTTTCGGGCAAACGTTCAACAGAAAGCTTGTTATTAAGCGCTTCATAAACTACTTGAGAAACTACATTTTGTTCTTGAGAACCTCTTTTAATTATATTAATTCCCCTAGTGCCTTTTGCTTTTGTTGCTTTTTCTCCGCCAATGTTTTCTGTCATAGAGTCAAGTAATTCAATTACTGGTAACCTTTGAGGATTTGGATTTTCTCCAGCCATTATATCTACACGAAAATTATTAATATATTCATCTTTAGTTCTTGTTGCGGTTCTTGTTGGTTCAATTGTTCCTTGACTTTGAGGTAATTTTGCGTCTATTTCCAACGCTAAGTCTTTTGCATTTTGCGCGGTTGCTGTATCATAAAACTCTTTAAAATTAACTTTTACATGATTTCTTAATTGAATAGGCGCATTAATGTCTTTTAAATATTTTAAAAGATTTATTTTTGTCATTTTTATATTTGTTTCGCCTAATTCCCATAATTTTTTTATATCATTTATTAATTCTTGATTTTGTAATTGTTTTTTTATTCGTTCTTTTTGGGTTTTTTTTATGTTGCGACCAACGCTCCCTTTTGATGTTCTTTTTGAAATATTTTTTACAACTCTTTTTATTAGTTGTTTAGGCGTCATTACATCTCTTAGATTTTTTTGAGCCTCAACCATAACGTTGTTTGCTTTATTTATTGAGTTTTTTACTAATTCTATCCTTGGAGATTTTATGCCAGTTTTAAATGTTTGTTCTTTTAACCTATCTAATTCTTTTAAAGATTCCGCAACACTTCTATTTAATTCTGATATTTCTAACTCATATTTTTCAGCCAGTATGTTTCTATTTTGTATTCTTCTTTTAGAAGCTCTAGGGTCTCTCATTTTAGGCTGAATTTCTGGAGTAGTGTCTGGCTTAGTATTTCTTGGCTTAGGTTTTGTAGCTGTTGACGGCAAAGGTTGTTCTTTTGTTTTCTTAAATATTTTTACAAGATAATCACCTTTTGTTGTTTTTCCATAACGAGCAATAATGTTTTGACCAACATAATCAGCTAATTTTTCTTCAATAAAAGCATCTACCTTTTCTTTATTTTTATATCGTTTGGCTGGCTCTCCTTTTATTGATTCGATTCCTTTACCTTTATTTAAATCTTTAGAAGTTTTTAATTTTATTTCTTGAACAATCTCGGTTGAAATTTCTTTTTTAGGTTTTGCACCTTTTTTAGACTTTAAAGGCTTTTTTAATACATTAGGCGTTTCTAGTATTACTACAGATTCTACAATTTTTCCATTTTTTCTTATAGAAAAACTAGGATTAAAACCTTTTGCTCCGATATTTCTTTTGTGAATTGTTTTTTTTATTCCTTTATTGGGTCCATCAAGAATTTTAATTGCAATAGATTTTGGAGTTTCTTTTAAAATCTTAACATTTGAGCCAGAATCAACAGTCTTATATATATTGTTTTCTATTCCTGTGACTTCTTCAAAAAACCTATAAAAAAATTTTTGTCCTGTTTCTTTTACAAGTTTTGCTACCGCTTTGTCTTTATCCCATTGTAAACCTTGTTCTGTTTCTATTTTTTCTTTTGTTTTTTGAACTTTTTCTTCAACTTTTTTTATTTTTTTAAAAACTTCTTTTTCTTTTTTTACAACCTTCACAATAGAAGGAACGTCTCTTCCTAAATCAAGCTCCGTTGATACGGTAGATTCTTTTTGTTTAACAGATTTTTTCTTAGGTTTTTGTTCTTTAAACTGTAATTCTAATTGCTCTATAGATGCTTTTTCAGCTTTTTTTAAAAGGTTATCTACTTTATAATTTTCAATAAAATCTGTTGTTACGGCATCTGTTTGTATTTGCTTTGCTTTCTTTTTTAATTCTTCGTTTTTTATTAAAGCTTTAGCATCCCTTACCATTTCTTTTGTTGCAACACCTTTAGGGGGTCTTTCGTTTGCTAGCTCCACAACATCTCTAAATTCTTTATTTTTTTCAACTATTTTAGAATTTTTCTTTCCAACTCGACTTAATCCATACGCGGCGAAATAAGTATAAATACCTCCTGTATCAAAAATATGCTTTTGAGCTTTGTTTCGCATTTCATTAAGCTCTTCTAGTGTATAGCCAGAGCCGTCTATAGAAACTAATTTATTAGATTTGTCGCGAGTGTAGTTTTTTAAAAAAGGATTAACAACGTCTAAAACATTGGTTGCTACCATTAAATTATTAAATTCTTCTGGAACAAACTTTAGTAATCCAATTACAGCTTCTTCTGGAGTGGCAATTAAAGAAGTTGGAATATCAATAGCTAATCCGAATAATTCTGGAATTCTACTAATTGCATTAACCCCCAACTGAACTACAGGTTTTAATTCTTTTAGCTCTTTAGTGTCCCACCTTGGACTATCTAATTGGGTTAAAAATTTTAATCCTTTTTCAGATAATTCTTGAATTTTTGGAGCAAACTGAGTACCTGTTAATCCAAATGTAGGATATTCAAATTGTTCCATAAGACTTGTAACGTCAGTTGAGCTAGCTTCCATAGGTTCTGGTTGAGCTAGGTTTTGTAAAACACTTTGAGTGTCTCTTAACATTTCTGGTGGAACAACTTCTTTGCCGTCTTCTTGAGGTGTATAGTTTATTTTTACAGCATCTAATTTTCCAGCAGATTCCGCTAATAATATTTGTTTATAAAGTTGAGGGTCTGAAAATTTCCCTTCTTTATTTATTGAATCAATAATTTCTGGAGAAACTCCATAATTAGTTACCATATCCTCATCAGTAATGCCTTCAAATTGTTTGTGAGCGCCTTTTTTATAAGCAACCCAATTAGAAGGACCGTAATTATTTTTTGCAATTACAGAGGCTAATTCTATGTTTTCTAATGGACTAAGGTCAGCGACGCCTTTTCCAAATATTTCTTGAGATGTCTGGTCGTGATAAGAATCGTTAATTTGAAACAACCCATAATCTGTACTATGAATTTTTTGGTTTGCCTCATAATTAAGGTCGTTTAAGTTTTTTAATGCACTTTCAGAAGAACCTTTTTGATTTAACTCTAAATTAAGTAAATCGTCCCCTGTTTGTTCAAATGTATTAATAGAAATATTTGAAGTATCTATATTAGATAAAGGAGCCTGTATAATTACTTTGTTTTCAAATGTATTAAAATCGCCAATATCTAAGGTAGTAGAAACTTGGTCATAAAACGCCTTTCTTGATTCCGAGTTTTGCATTTTATTTGAAAATATATCAAAGTCACCAATATCGTATTCTGTAGATACTCCGTCGTATAAATTTTTAAGAGATTCAATTGCCATTAGTAGGTTATCTTTTTTCTTGTTTTTTGTTTAGAAAACAAATTCCATTCGTCTCGTTCATAAGCACCAAGAATATCCATGTCTAATCCGTTTCCTCGAGCAGAAGTAAATTCTTCTGGAAAATAATCTTTTGCTATTTCTCTTGCTCTTTTTTTCCGATTAACTCCTTTCATGCCATCGCCCCACCAATAACTACCTTTAGGGTATTCTTTTTCAAATGCTTCAATAAAACCTTTTACTTTATCTCGGCTATTATTAAACCAAGTTGCTTCTTTTTGATTCCATTTAACTTGTTTATTATTAATTGTTGGTCTTGGAAATTCTTCATTAAGTTTTTTAACCTCTTTCGATGTAATCTTCGATTTTGGCGTAGGCATTGATTGCTTAACTTCATATATATCAAAACCCCTATTTGCTAATTCTTTTTCATAAAAGTTAAGTTGTTCTGCATTTTCTTCGGTAAAAGCGGGAGGTTGAATACCCTTATCTATCATAATTTGAGTTACTAAATCAAAGTTTTTATCTTTTATGTTTCTTAAACGTTTAACTTCAGTAACCATAGCTGAAATATTTTTATCTTCTATTTTTGATTTTTTTTCACCTTCTATATCGTCTGGTTTAAATTGTTGCTTTACACCTACGCCTTTATAACCCATAGGAAGATTAAAGTTAATGTCTTTTACATTTCCCCCTTCAAATTTTCCTTTTATTATTCTACCTGTAGGGTTTCCTTTTGCGTCCATTTCGGGAAAATCTTCAAATTTTGGTTCTTTTTCTACTGTTGGCTTAGAGTATAAAGTTTTTATTTGACCATCTCTGTCTATTTGCAATACACTTCCATCAACTGTTTTATATTGCGGTTTATTAGCTTGTTGTTCGGCTTTATAATATTTTTCACGTTCTTGCGAGTTGTGTGTTAAATAAGTGCCTAATAAATCTGTTAATATATTTGCGTTAAATGTTGGGTCTCTGTATGCCATTATTAACCTCTAGTATTTATTTCTTTCTAAGTTTAAGTTTCTTAAAATATCTTCAATTTGAAATAATTCTGATTCTCTTGTTTTTCCAAGGTCTAGTCTGCTTAAATCAAATTTAGTTTCTGAACGTTTAAGAAAATCTTCTCTAGCTTTTTCTATTTTTTCTTTTGCTCGTTCTGCAATAGGGTCAAAAGAATCTACAAAATTTTGTTTTTTTATTCTAACGTCTTCTTCATTTTTAATATTATAAGATTCATTTAAAAAACTTTCTAACCCAGTAAAAAATTCTTGTTGATTGGATTCAGTATTTATGTTTTGTAATTCATTAAAGTATTGATTTATTCCACCTTTGCGACCTTGAACGTCGCTCATCATACCGCTTATTTGTTTTTTGCTTTTTTCAGCTTCTTTACGACCAGCGGTTCTTCCAAAAATACCCCAATCTCCCGATGCTGGATGCCATTTTCTCATAATTGTCCTCTGTTGTATTTAGTTCTATTAAGCAAAGCGCCTAAAGTTGATAATCCAAATCCAATAGGCTGTAATCCGGGAACTAAGCTAAGCCCAGCACCAAGTGTTGATGTAAAATTAGAAGGCGTTATTTTATTTGTTCCCATGTCATACAACCCTTTTCCAAGTCCAACTGTAGAAGATGCTTTTCCTAATACGTTTTCAGCCGTTCCTATTGCACCAGAAGATTCTGGCGCTATTACATTTACTTGCTCCATTGGTATAGGCTTTGAATAACTTCCTTCTACAAAAGGAAGATTAACTCCAGCTCCTTGACCTAATGTATCAAAAGGAGCTTGACCAGCAGTTAATCTGTTTTGAAGTCCTTGAGTTGCGCTATACGAAGGCGGTGGCGTTTTTGGTAAATCTACTTGTGAATTAAAAGGTGCCGAATTAAAATTTGGGTTTAATGCTCCGATTTCTGGAGACATTGGTTCTGGAGCCATTGGCGCTGGGTATGAAGTAGTGGGTCCAGTATTAGTAGATTGAAAACCGCCTCTATTGACAGTTCTGTAATTTCCACCATCTCCTATTCCAAGCATTTCTCTTAAATTTATTTCTGGAGATTGACCAGAAACAATATTAGAAACGCCTTCTTCCATATTTTTTCCAGACACATCTGGATTTAAAAGAAAGTTTTTAAAGGTTAAATTTGGATTTGCTCTTTTTGCCAATAAATAATCTTTTCTAGTTTTTATTCCTTGCAACCCTACTTTTCCACCTTTTTGAATTGCCATAGCCGTTTCTCTGTCTTTTTGCTGTGCTTTCTCCATGTTTTGTTTAATCTGTTTTAATAAAAAATTTACATCAGCTCTAACTCGACTTGCTCCACCGCCTTGCATTTTTAATAATTCTTGTATTGTTGCTGCCATGCTATTTCTCCATAATTATGATGTATGCGCTGAGTCCGATACGTTAAAAGCTTGAGTTTCTCCAAAAGGTTGAAACGATACATTTACTTGGCTTTTCATTATAGCTTTATTAGATGTTCCAACAGAACTACTCCCATTTGCATTATTACCCCTTAATCCAATATCTACAACTAAATCCCAGTAATCAGAAACATGAACTGCGCCTGTACCTGCGGTAGACCAAACTCCGCTACTTCCCGCAAAATGACTAGCGGGTGCAAATTGATGTTCTCCATAGATAGTTACTCTATCAACAGGAGAATAATAAGTATTTCCATCTTCAGTTCCATCAAATGCGTTATCTAAATCAATAAAAGCCCCCTCGCTATTTCCAGTTCCTAAAGTTATAATGTTTTTTCCGTCAAGGTCTGTTCCATTTGATGTTTTTGTGTCGTAAGTCCCATTTGACATAACATATTCATTAGATATAGACGACGCCGAAGCGTAATGTTGGTCGTCGCTTACCGTAAATTTTCTTCTTAACTGAGGTCTGTGTTTAAAATATCTTGAACCGTCTGTTGCCTTAACATGTCCAGAAGCGTTATTAATCCTTGATAATAAATGATGTTTAACAAAATGTGAGCAATAATCACCATAAGGGTTGCTTCTATTTTGATACCAAGTAGCAGATAAATCAGCACTACTTAATTGCGCTGATGTGTCTAGCCATGTATAAGTGCTTCCGCTATCTGCTGTTTGCGCCATAGGTGGAGTTAATCCTGCAAGTTGCGCTCCACCTTGAGCGTTAGTTAATCCGCTTGGAGTAACAGGACCCCCAGCTAAAGTCATTCCTCCGCAAACATGAAAAACAAAACAATCGTAATCAGCAAAAGATGTTTTCATATTATTTCTACCTCTGTCATGTAAAGTTTGAGCAGAGTTTGGTGTTGAACCTGTTATCCCAGCAAAAGCAGACGAATACTCAATGCCATCTGAAACCGAACCGGAGCTTGCATCATCAATGTCATGCACCTGTTGAATAAAATCATCGCTAGAATTATTATCATTATGATTTACCACATTTACATATAACAAACCAGAAAACAATCTTCTATCTGGAATTTTTATGTATTTTTTTATTTGAAATATTTGAATATTATTATGTATGCTTCCCATTATTAACTCGGATATGCTTCAAAAGATGAAGGTTCTTTATAAATATTTAACATAGTAAAATTTTCTTGAAAATCGGCATAGCCAGTTGAAAAATGATAGATTTGTTTTTTCATTTGTATTCCAAACGCAAAGTAACCAGTTGGAGCGTTAGCAGCCGCATGTAAAAAAAGATTTCCAGCGGTGCTAGCTCTTACTACTGTACTTCCATTAGTTTTTATAGAAGTTTCTCCAACTGAATCAATTGTAATGCCCGCACTCCCATCTAATATAAACTCTCCTGTAACATCTAGCTCTGGCGTGCTGTCATTTTTAAATGCAAAACGCTCTGTGCCTCCGTTTTTAAATATAACATCATTACTAGCTCCTGCTGTATCTAATATAATATTATTAGCAGAATCTATTGTTATTGCCCCATCGGCAGTTATATTTATATTGGCTCCTGCACCCGCATTATCTACGGTTGTAATATTTAATACTCCATTCGTTGCTCCATCAATAGTAATTGTATCACTCGCAGAAGGAGTTAGTATAATATTTCCCGTTGTTAAGTTTATATTTTTAGCATCTGCTAGCGAAAGACTTGTGACACTACTTTGGTCGGAAGACCAAGTTAAATCTCCGCTAATAGTAATTGCAGATACATCTCCACCATTAATATCAAACGCACTTCCTTCTATTTCTATAGAACCCGCTTCTAATTTTTTACCTAATGTAATTTTTTCTCCGCTGTCCGTAGTAACAAAGGTTAGATAAGCATTATTAGCTTCTTCAATAATTAATGCGCTAGCTTGATTATTGGGTATTTTAATAGAATTTTCGCCAGCATTAGTAAACGTTAATGCCCCATCTCCCCCACCTATATTTAAATCCCCTGTCATAGCTCGAGAACCGTCAATCAATAAATATTGCGTATGGTCATCAGATAATAAACCGTTTAAAGATGAGTGAGTTGTTACACCTCCACCTGTTCCCATTGAGCTAGAACCTGTAGTTCTTATAGCTGGCATTTCTCCCGAAGAGGCAACCGCAACCCAATTACCTTGAGCTTTTACATACTGAACAGTCCCAGAGCCTTCTACTTGCCTAAAAGACAAGTCTCCATTACTTCCCTCTGATGATTCTGGCTTTCCTGTTCCAAACGTAGGTTGTTTAGATTTTTGGTGTAAAAGTTTTCTTTCTTCTCGAGTTAAAGCCATTATTTAACTCCTTTAATTCTAAAAATAAAAGAAATATCGTTTATTTCAAATGTTGCACCTACACTTCCATCTAAATGAAGTTGAAAACTATAAATATTGTTAGCAACAGAAGAGGTGGCTGGTTTTAGCTCAGCGTGATACCAAGTTGTAATATCTCCGCTTTTATTTTCTAATGGAGTTGCGCTTGCACTTCCTGTTGGTTTTCCGCTTAACGTCCCTTCAAAATTATACAAAGTGTCCGTATCTCCGTTTATACTGTATCTAGCATTTAATGCGCTAGCATTTCCTTTATATGAAATTCTTACTCTGTATATTTTTTTACGAATAGCGGGCTGACCAAAATCAACATCTTTGCTTTTGTAAATAAAATTACTACTTGCAGAAGAATCTGGATTCCAAGTATTAACATCTGCATCTGTATTGGTTAAATATATTAAATCTTGATTGCCGTTTAATGCAAAATTAGTCATGCTTGTGCTTATACTTATTTTACCCGCACCTTTTGTCCATGCTTTTAAAACAAAGTCATAAATAAATATATTTGCAGAGCTAGCATGGAAAGATTTAATTAATAATTGTCTTTTTTTAGGTATATAGGCAATATGAGCCTCGCTCATATCGGTATCTCCCCCCGCCGTTATAAAATCTTTCCAAGTAGATTCGTTTATAAGACGTATTCCGTTTTTTTCTAAAAGATTATCTACGGATTGTCCATTAAAAAAATAAACTCCAAATTCATTAAACCATGCAACTCCAATATCTGTTTTTACTACATGATAATCAAAAGCACAACCTTTATTGTTGTATGTGTCTTCTAAAAAGTCAATATTTTCAGAGATATTAATTATATACATAGTTTTTTCTTTAAACTGTAGCAATCTATCGGCAAATGCCTCAAGCTTTATAACGCTTTCTCCGTCGTTTATTGCTACGTCAATTTTTCCCATATTATCTGGAAACACATCAAATTTATTAATTTGGCTTTTAAGAATCCTGTCTGGGTATTTTTTGCTATTTTGCTTAACATTTCCAATGTAAGAACGTCTACCATGAACTACGGCTGTTTTGTACTGAGCTTCGATTGATTTAACTTTTCCGCTAAATCCGTTTATAGTTCTAAAAGTATCAACTCCGTTTGCATTTGCGGGACTAATACCTTTTATAACAGCGCAATTATCTAAAAAAGTCCCAGAATTATTTGTTGTATTTGCCATAGCATACGCTATTGTGTCTCCATCGGGAAGCCATTTTAAACCTTTATCTACAAAATCTAATTCTCCAATTAAATAATAGTTATCGTTTTCTTCTACTTTATAATAAAGTCTTGAACCAGTAATTCTTTTAGAAATATTGTATGCGTCACTTGCGTCCATAGGGTTTATATAGGCATCAAAATTTAAAAGAACTGACGCACCTACAATTCTTAATTTATTTACATTATTTGCGTCAGTATTTTCAAATAAAAACGGAAGAGACTCTTGTTTTTCATCGTCGTATAAATAAGTATGGTAAAACGTATAAGTCCCTACAGGATAGCCTGTCAATGAAACGTCTTTACTAATAACGGGTCCACTAACATAAAATGTAGGAGATGGAGTGTCCGAAGCATTATCAAACACTTGAAATAACCAATGAACATACGTATCTCCTAACCCGCTTGTTGCTCGTTGTATATTAGACGCAGAACATACAAGATAATTCCAACAATCTGGTTCTATTTCTTCTTTGGCAAATGTATAAACAGCCTCAGTAGCATCTCCAGAAGTATAATGAGTAATGTTTGCTTTAATAAAATCAACGTATTCTGCGGATGTAATAAAAAACCCTATAATAAAAGTATTGTCTTCTGAAATAGTATAAGTCAAGCTAGCCTCAACTATAGAACTTGTTGCGCTATCTGCGCTAGAAGTTGCTTTAACATTATTGTCGCCAATCAAAGGAAAATGAGTTGTGTCGTTAGTTAAATTAACACTAACATGTGACCAACCAGATTCAATATTAGGCAATAATTCAGTATATTGTATTCCAACTCGTAGATTAACAGCTGTATTTCTTGCAACAGCATCAACAGAACTATCAGCAACAGTCCCAATATATTCAGAAGCAGTAGAATTAACTGTATTTGTATTGTCTGGTCCCGCAAACGGTGTTGAAATTAAACACCTCCCTAGCGCTGGTGCTGATATTGACTGACTTTCTTCTCTCCAACCAATAACTCCAGAATCCGCATTTAAAGCATTAAATCTTTTATCAACAATATAACCAAACCATCGTTGAAAATCTCCAAAATCACCATCGCCAATTCTTAAATTGCCGTCTGCAACATAAAAAACAGGATGCGTAGTATCTAAATTGGTTATTTTAGCTGTGTCCCATCCTTCGCTATCTTTTATATCAAAATTAGTATTAGTCGAATCATAAGCTACAATAAACGTTTCGTTAGCAACTCCACCATCTAATTGCAAATCGCTAGCCATTGTAAACAAACCCCTATTGTGTAAAATAGCTAAAGTATTAGACGAGCCGTCATCTGAGCTTACACTTCCAAGTGTGGACATTCTTCCTAATTTATCAATTGAAACATCTTGTAAAGAAGGAGACTCGCTTTCAGAAATATCTCTAGGGTCTGTGTTTGAGTTTATACCTCCGTGAAACTCTTGAATAGTATAGGTTTGTTTTGCCACTATTCAGATTTTTTAATAAAAGGCGATAAAGCCGTTGTGTACTCCGCTAGCAACTCTTGATATTGAGCGCGATGCAGTAAGACAATTTCTCCGTCTTCATCTTCGTTAAAAAAAGTTATTTGCCTCTGTTTAAGTCTTGCACTAGCTCCTAATACTAGCACAGATTCTAGCTCGTTTGGAAAAACAGAAACCGAACTATCTCCAAAAGCAACTGCTGGAGAGGCAACGTATAAATAGCGACCTTGATTGCTAGAAGCTGGCGCTGGAAAAATATATAAATTTTTATTATGGAACGTCCAAACAGGGGCGTCTTCTGTAGCAAAATAAATACTTTCTGGAGCCTGAACTTTGTTAATTAAAGAATTGTCTATAAAAACACATTGAACAAAGTCTCCAACAAGGTCGTTTGAAGTATTTCTTTCAACGCTTAAAATTCGCAAAGTTTCAATACCTGTTTCAATAGGGTTGCTTGTTGCTGTGTCGCTAGCAACGGCAAACGGAAGTAATGTATTTGAACTAACTTTATTAAATATATCATTAGCTGTGTCTGTAAGAGCATTTGTTATTGCTTGGTTAATTGCAGAAGCATCGTCTGAACCTATACTAACCGTGGCTCCAATTATGTCTTCTATTCTAACTTGAAACGTTGCCATTAAGTGTCGCTCCCTGTTGTATTATCCAAAGAACCATTACGCGTAGTTGTAAACGCTTGCATTGGATTTGGAACTATGTGAGGCATAGGTTCTTTTGCTCGCGAAGTTTCTATATATTCTAATTCAATTTTTTTTGCCAATCCTAAATGCCCGCTACCAACTTGCAAGTTACCCGCAAGATTTAAAAAGTTTCCTAATGTTCTATGTATTGCCGAAGGGATTAATTGGTCTGGAATATCAATTCGACTTTTAACGCTTGTTTTTTCTTTTGGTTTTATGTAATAATAAACATTTAACGAGGTTCCACTTGTTGGCGTTTTTGTTAAATGAATTTTATGAGTTTCTTCTTGCCAAACACCTCCGCTAGAATAAGACGTATAACCGCTAGAAGAATCTAAAACAACTGAAAAACTGTTTGCGTCTACTTTGGTTACAGCAAAACGATTGCTATTTAATCCGCTTATTTTTGTTGCCGTTACATAATGCCCTACTATTTCACTAAACACAACATAATCCCCTGTGTCTAATCCATGTGAGGCAGAAGTAATAACCGTAGGGCTTGCGCTAGTAGCACCTGTAATAGTTCCTTCTGAAATATCTGTTTTAATGTAATAGCCAATTCGAGAAACATCATCATCGTCCATATCAGAAATCACAGCAGATTCATCTAAAAAAGGTACGTTTACTTGGTCTAGTTCTACTTTATAAATTTGACCAGAATAATTATCATTTGTAAACACATGTTCTTTTCCGCTAGCACTAAACGATTGATAGCCTTTTTTACGAACACACCTTAATGATATTTCATTAACAGCTTGGTCAAAATAAATAGCTTTAATAGCTGGAGACATGGGAAGTTCAATACCACCCGCAATTACGCCAGCCTCAATTAAGTCATACGCTTCTTGGTATCGCATTAGTATTTCTTCTTTTTACCTTTTTTACGAATACGGGATTTTTTCTTTAAGGTGCTTACAGTTCTGGTTGAACCGTCGCTAAAAGTTGTTGCTCCTGTTCCGTATGTCATTTTTTTATTCCTTTGTCAAACTTGAGGGCGGTTATCCGCCCCCAAGCGATTATTTGGTTTTAGACCAGCTTTAAAATAGCGTGAGTTTGTTCGTTACGAACCTCAACACCCATTTCCATTAGCCACTCGTCAGTTTGACCATCGCGTCCATCTTTTACGATGTCTTTGCGAAGTTGCATGTTTCTACTTGCCAAAGGACGAACTGAAAAGTTCGCTGGGTCAATAGCAACTGCATAGTCTTCATAAGCACCTTTAAGATATGGATGCGCCACAAAATCAAGTTGTCCTACTGGACCCATGTAAGAGCGAACCCTTAAACCTGTTTGTGTTGTTTCTCCAGTATCATAAAAACCTGTATTAGAACTTCTAGTTGCCGCCGCCAGTTGGACTAGCCACTTATTAGAAGCAAATACGGTTTTTTTCATACTACCAGAAACCATGTCTGAAAAGATGTATTCACTAACGCCATCAAGATTTGCAAGACCAGCACTAAAATCCCATTGACAGTTTGTATTAGCATCTGCATTAAGCGATGAAATAGCTCCAGCAGTTCCGCCAACACCTAAACCTTGAAATGTTCTCTTTGGGTTTTCAGCACTAGCATCAAGCGAAATAGCACCATTAGTTAAAATAGACCATTCAATGTCGCCTTTAATTTTTGCTAGCTTTCTAGCTTGCAATCTGGACATTTCAGAACCACCGTAGTGCTTAGATGCTTTTGCTGTGTTGGTAATTGTGTATGGCTCGCGAAAAATTTGCGTACAATTTTTTAATCTACGTACTTTTTTACGAGTTTCAGTTCCAACTGCCGCGCCCTCAGCGTATTGACCCGGACCTCCTCCAACCATAAAATAATCAGCATCAGCAAAAGTAATTTCGCCAAAACCATTAGTTCCGCTATGTGTTTGATAGCCGTAATATGAAGTTGCAACAGCATTATCATAAAACTGTCCAGCACTTGCTACGTATTCTAAGGTTAAAGTTGAGTCTGTATTAAAACCAATTACATCTGTACCGCCAGCAATTGCTTCTGTATTGTAAGCGTTTAAACTTGTGTGAACATGAGCGCCAACAAACTGAACTGCTTTATGGTTTGTTGTTGCACAATTAACATCGTCTCCAATTGCAATACATATTAAATGGGTTATATCAGTTGCAAAAGCCGCTGAACCAGTAAAAGTTCCTTTGTAAATACCGCCAACTTCAAAAAGCTCTACGTCTGCTTGTTTTTTAAAGTTTATAATTACATTTTCGCCATTAACGCCACTTGTTGCTGTGTCAGATAATAAAGTTGTTGCAGAATTTGCGCCAGCAGATTCTCCAGCCATATCTATTTTAACTGATTTTTTAATCATATACTCGTCTTCCATCCATTCAAAAATAGGAACGGGAGTCACCATTGACTTCATTCCGAACAGAGAGAAGATTGGAGTAACATTTGGGTTGTAATAATGGATTTTTGACCCGAGTTCTAAGACTTGACGTTGTGTCGCGTCCGTAAACTGCATCGATGTTCCAGTACCGTAAGATGTTGTAGACATGTGTCTACCTCCTTTTTATGTTACATAAATGCTACAGCCCAAATAAAAAAAGACTATAACACTTTTATGTGTTTGTATTATTATGTGCCATAATCCCTTTCCAAAAATCGTCAACTGCTTTTTCCTCTGGTTCAATTGCGCTTGGCGCACTACCACTTACAGCGGCGGCGCTATTTTGCTTGTTTTTCACTTTTGGAGCAGTCTCAACGTTTGTTGGTTGAGGACTATTGCCTTTCTGTGATAAAGTTTTCCATATCTGAACCAAGTTCTCCTCAGAAACATTATTAGGGTCTTGCATAAACTGACGGTATTCAACTATATCAGTATCGTTTAACCCCATGCTCTGTAGTTTTTCGGTTTCTGCGTCAAATGCTTTTGACTCGCTAAGTTGTGACTTTAGCTTTTCAACCTCTTGCATGGCTTGGACAGCTCCTTGACGAATAAGCCATTCATCTTGAGCTTTTCTCCATTGTTCGGAGCTAGAATTATCAATACTTTCATCGAGAACATCATAATCGTCTGGCTTAGGTGGCGGTGCGTTTAAATCCTGTTGTTTTTCTTGAACTGACTCTGTCAGTTTTTGAACTACATCCGGATTAGACGACAAAAATCCATCTAATTGCTCTAGCTTTTTAAACTTATCTTTTTGAGAACTCCATTCATTTTTTTCTTTGTCTGATTTAGATTGAAGTTGTTTGTAGGCTTCGGCAAGTTTTTGTTGACCTTCTGAGTTATTTTTAAACTTATTCTCAATTAACCATTGTTCAACTTGTAATTCAGCTTTTGGCTTTTCTTTATCGTTCTTCTCATCAGATTGTGTTTCTTGAGGCTCCTTAGTTACTTCGACAGGCTGTGTTTCTGGTTCAACCTTTTCTTCTACTTCGGATAAAGAGCCTGCATTAAATGCTTCTAATTCATTTAACAGGTTATCTTCGCTCATTAGCTCATTCTGGTTTTTCTGGTCTTCGTTTGTCATACGATGCTCCTTTTAAGTTATCCGCTTGCTTGCGGAGCTTGTGGTTCTGAGTTAATCGTTTTTTGTACCATAGACAATTGCTCACCGACCGAGCGAGTTTTGTCTCTTTGTCGCGCTGTTTCTAGCTTTGCGTTAGATTTAATGTTGCTTATTGCCTCAGAAACAGGCTTAGTAGCTTCACTAACTTCTGCACGCATATTCGCATGAAATACTTCGCGCTCTCTGGTTTGTAAATCTCCAGACATCTGTTTAAGCTGTTCTTGAGCTTGTTGCAATTGAGCTTGTAAGTTTGATATTTCGCCCATTCTTTGCATTAATGATGCCTTGTCTATATTGCCTTTCATATTCATAATTACTTGAGTTTTATCATAAATACCAGCGTTTAATAAAGTTAAGTCTTTTTGAAGTTCTGCCATAGGAGATTTAGACCTAGTAGAACCTACAACTACTCTTACGTCAAATTGAGAAGTTGTCATGTCATATAATTTTTTTACTGCACCCGTTTTATCATCAATAACAGGAATGTTTAAATTTACTTCATTTTCATCTCCAACAGGACTAACTATTCGTAACGTTCTTTGTTGGTCGTAAATAGTAGGCATCCATTCGGTAACTACTTTAGCAGTTCGAGTAAGCATATCATAAATAGGGAGTATTTTCCAATTTTGTTTACGACTAGAAGACTCGTCCATAATTTGAGCCTCTCCTACTGTTCCCGGTGCGCCTTGAGCGTTTCCTTGTAAAAACTTATAAGCACCAAAAACAGTTTCTATGTCAACTTCGTATCGTCCTTTTTCAGTATAAAGTTGAGAGGAAACCGCTGGTGGGGCAAATTCTTTTATTTTACCCGAAGCTAAGGCTCCGGGATTAGCTCTTATAATTGCATTAGGCACATGCCATTTCTGTATTTCGCTAGCATCAATAGCTCCGTCTTCATATAACAGCTTGAAATTAGTAGTTGCGTTAGTATGGGATATAATTAACGCCTCAGTTCTGTTAAGCATACGTTGAGGTGTTTTAGCATGGCGAACATCTCCACTTGGAAATGGATTACCAGCATGTTCATTACACGCAACCGCAATTGGGTATTCAGAAATAGGAAGAATTTCATCGTATAGAATTTTGTCCCCAACAACAAAAACTTCTCGTATTTTAGTTTGGTATGTTAATTGCTCTGTTATAATTCCAGATTCTAAAAAATCTTCATATTGTTCATCTTTAATTAATTCTAAATACTCTTCTTTGTTGTATAATTGATTTTTTCCTGTTTGAGTATCTAATATTAAAGCATGCGGTATATTAACTTTAGTAAAATAACAATATTTGCGAACACGTTCTTGATGGTCGAAAGACATACTTCCGCGCGTTTCAACATGGTCTCTTGAATATTTCCCAGATTCCATTTCATTTCTTTGTTCATCGCTTTTTGAATCTTCTATTTCCTTAGCGTGTTGAGGAAAAATAATTTTTAAATGTTCTTTAGTATGTATGTCCGAGTATATAATTGCGCTAGCATCAGAAAAATCTGGCATGCTAGAATTTGGGTCTACAAAAATTGATTCTGGTGGCATGCGTTTTACTTTTATAGTTCCTAATCCACTATCCCCTTTGTAATCTGGATAGATGTACATATAAGCCAATCCTTTTACAATAAAATCTTTGCAAGTCTGTCTAAAATGTACGTCCGCGTCAGACTCATACCATATTTTATCTAGCAATTGGTCAAAGACAAACGCCGCATCATTGTCGGTTTTACCGACGGCGTGGACATCCCACTCGGGAGCAGATGCGGCGATATTTGCCAGAACTTGCTCAACCGATGGACGTATCTTGTTATTTGATTCGGGGGGTTGTCCCACGCTGAGCAAATAATTTTTTTGCGCTTTTGTTAGCTGAGAACCTAAATAAAATTCATGGTCCTCCGCCATTTGATAGCGGTATTCGCTAGAAGAGCTTTCAAAATGCAAATAATTTGCACGAACCTCTTCTGCGGAAATTTGTTTGGTATCTAACTTACGTAAGTTTAGCATTTTAACTATAGTAATGTTACAAAAATGTTACACTATCCTCAAAATTTTTTGTTTAATAAAATTAAAGTGCTTATTGGAGCCAAAATTATGTCAGAAGTTTTGTTGTCTCCTCCCTTTACCATTTGAGCTAAGTCATTTGCATATAAATATTTAACTGCTTTTTTTAATTTATCTACTCTAAACATTAACGTAAACTTTACGTCCCCTTCAATAGTAAACACATGAATCCACCATTTTGCTTCTGTTGTAGAAATGCCACTTGGTTTTTTACGAGAACGTATTTCAATAGCCATATTTCCCGTATCAGCCCAAATATCTCTTTCTGTTTTTACTTCAATTCTTCCATCGCCTTCAAAAAGATTCTTTATTTTTTCTTCGTATATTTGACCGAAGTCTAAATCAATATCAAAATTTCCCATTAAGCTTCAATAAATTCTGCAACATTAAACATTTGTCCTGTTTCCCAATCTACGCTAGCAATAGGAGACGGTGGCAACCATTCGCCTTTTTCGTTTTGTTCTACGTCTGGCGCCCACACATCGTCAATTGCCCATCTTAATGCGTCCAAAGTATCTTTTTTAAATGTACCGTGTTCTTTAAAATTTAAAAGTTCAGTTTCTAGCTCATCGTGTTCTTCTTTTAAAAATACAGAATGTGAGGCAAAATGAGGTTGCATTTGTTTAATTCTGTAATACTTAGCCTTAATTGCCTTTCTAGTATTAATATTATAAAAACGCCCGCTTTCTTTTGAGTGTCTACGGACATAATCTGCTAGCATAACATGCCCCGTTTCTTCAATCTTAATATCTTTCGGGTGGTAAATATCTGCTAGCTCAAATATTTTATCTGCGCCGTCCATTGGAGCAACTTGACCTCTAAAATAATCCATAACGTAAATATTATATTCTTTATCAACCGCAATTACCATAATAACTGTATAATCAGCTTTTACGTTTTCACTTGATGCGGGGTCAACCCCTATAAACATATTTACAGGAACTTTTTCACGCCTGCCTTCATCGGTGCGCATAACAAAACTTTGATTGTCTTCATAAATATAACGTCCTTCCCAATAACGCATGTCTTTTTCTTTAAAAATTCTAAAACTATCATCAGCAGGAATGTTTTGATATTCTTGATAAAAATAAGCGATGTCACCTTCTGACTTTAAACGTTCTTTTTCTGCCATTAACCAAGAATAAGGTCTTCTGTCTTCCCAAAGCACTTTAACGTTACCTTTTTTATCTAAAAACTCATTTCCTTCGGTACCAAACTTTCCTTTTTCTAATTTTTGAGGAACGGCTTGAAAAAACAACGACCTCCAACCCTTGACTTTGTAATTTCCGTTTTTATCGTACGCTAAAGGACCTGCAATCCTGTTTAAGTAAGCGTCTGTATCTACAATTGTGCCAATAAATACTAGCTTTGCGTCCCCAGAACCCGGGATTACCGCCGCGTTAAGCCATCTGCGAAATTTATCACGAGCTGTAGGGGTGGTGCTGTTAGATTCACCTTCTCCATCGTCAATTATTGTCAGTGTAGGGCGATAAGCTCCGTATTTTAATCCACGCACTTTTTGACCTGTACCACGAATTAAACATTTACACATAATGCTAGGTCTGCCGCTGTTATCAAGCGCGCCAATAACCTCTTTTTCTTCCTTTCCCCAAATTGGACCCTTTCGGTCTCCAAAAAAATATTTGATTTTGGGGTTGAACTCTATTTCGTTTCCAATGGCTTCTAAATTATACTTAGACTGCATTTCAGATTCCGAAATCAGTAGTAAAAATTTTTCTTCTCCAAACAATATGCGATGAAGTGGATAGATTAGATTAATAAAAGTAGATTTTGCGTGGTCTCTTGGCGCCACTACGGCAAGTTTATTCCCGCTGTCCATATCTATTAAGGTTTTAGCAATTTCCCTATGAAAATCGGGCGATTTAGAGCGAACATGAAAATGCATCGCGTTATTTTTATCTCCAAATAATATTTCAGCAAAAGTAAAAATATCTAAATACATAGCTTTAAGCATTTCTGTTTTATTTTGAATTTGTTTTTTTTTAGCTTTTGCCATGTTCTCCCATAAAGCTTTCTAAAAATTTTAATTGAGATTCGTAAATATCTAATTCTTCTAAAAGACTTAAAATAAATTTTGCAACAACTCCGTTTATAAGATAAGGAACGTTATCAATATGCACAATACCTTTTTCATTAACATCAATCTCGTTACTAGCTTTTTTAGAATTACTTTTGTATTTTTTTGTTTCTATTATTTTCTGAGACATACGTAGTTTCTGCTATTGTTTTTCGTACCGATGCTAATTTTTTTATATCGCCATCAGATAAAGCAAACACCCCTTCAATTTGTTCTTCTTTCTTTTCTTTAGCTAAATGACCTAACATATCACTTACTCGATTTAAAGCATTTAATTTAGTTGCTGGTGGAATGTCGCCGTCTATCATATTTCTATACTTTTCAGCTACCCAATCGTCATCCATTCCCATACTGCTTAATTTGTCTCTCATATTCATGGATATATATTCCTTAATATGTTTTCGTTTTAAAACCATCATACCTCGACGCAAAGATTGTTCTGGGTTATTGTCGCTGTAAATAGATTGGTAAGCAAAAATAACAGAATCTGCTTTCCACATTCCATTGTCGTCCATTTCTCCGTTCATAAATAAATTATCTACAAACGCGCGCTGTTTTGCGGTTGGTCTTACATCTTTTACTAAATCTTTACCAAAATAATATTTATCTCTGTCGTAATCGGGTTGTTTAAAAGCAGATATGTTGTTTTTGTGGGTCCCTGTATCGCCATAACCAGTTTTAATAAAAACGTATTTCTTTTTTACGTTACTAGGGTTTACAGAACGACGACCTAAGCATTGTAATACTTTTTCGTCTCTAGTAAATATCCAATCGCCTTTTTCTGCGTCGCGCCAATTGTCAATAGGAATTATATTTAATTTTAAGGCTTCATCTAAAGTGTATTCATCAAATTTTTTGCCACGACATTTTTTATGCACGGTTTTTTCTAGCGCGCAATCTTTTAATAGGTTTTGCAGTTTTAGCTGATTTTATAAAATTGCTTTTTGTTGGTGCGCCTTCTGAGCCTATTTTTCTCATTTTTTCACCGCTACCCGCTTTAATTCGTTTGCGTTTAGCATGGATATTGGCATACAATCCTCTTTTCTTTTTTTTTAGCATTATTTGCCTACTTTTTTTATTGCTAATTTATGAGATTCTGTAAAAGTTTTGCCTTTTTTTATAGAGCTAACCATAGAATTTAAATGTTCTGAAGTGTGATGTTTTGAGTGTTCTTTCATAGCATTTGCTTGCCTAGTAGTTACCCCAGACATTGAAACGCCTTTAATTGTTTTTGGTTTTCTTGACTTTAGTCTATCACGTTTTGAAACATAAACTTTTTTTTCTATTGGCATAACAATCTCTTTATTTTTTTTTCTTTTTATATGTTTTTGGTTTTGTTGTTTTTGGAGGTCTTCCAACTTTTTTTCCGTAAGTCCCAGTTCCTCTAGGCATTTTAATCTCCTTTTTTCTTTTTATTATTATTTGCAAATTTTCTCGCTGACTCAACAGAACCAAACCCCCATTTTTTTAAAGCCAATGCTTTTCGAGTAGGTCTTCCTTTTGAATCTTTCATAGGTCCTTTCATTCCAGCAAATCTAGCGGCGAATGAAATTCGTCTTGGATTTTTACCGCTTGGAACAGGAGCTTTTAATGTTCCGCCAGTTTCGGCTTTATAACTAGCTCTTCCTTTAGCGTTTAAACCGCCTTCGGGATTTTTTCCTTCTGAGCGAGTCCATGCGGCGGATTTAAGTTTTCTTTTTGCGTGTTTTGTTTTTGCTTTACTCATATACTAAAAGGGAACCTTATCTTCTTTTTCTTCTACCTTGAAAGAAATATACTCTTTACCGCTTTGATTTGATTTTTTCCAGCCAGCAACCTTTACATCTTTATCGCCTATCTTACCTTGACCTGTAAAATCTGGTTGAGTTTCTTTTTCTTTTCCCTCATTGTAAAATAAAGTGAATGTATTATTCTTATGTTCATACGCCATTTTTAAACTCCCGAGTTTTTGGATAAAAATAATTATTTACCCCATTCAAAATATAACGAAAATGTTACACTAGCTAAAAGGATTTAAATTGAGTTCGCGCGCTAGGTTTATAAATCTTAGGTTTATAAATCTTAGACTTATATATAAAATAAAAAAAAATATAAATCTTATATATACTATAACTTCATCTTCTTCTTCTATATTGTATAACCTAGCTATAGCAGACCCTGTATAGCCTAGCCATAGCCTAGCCATAGCTAGGTTATAGCTTAGCTATTAAGTGTAATAATATAAATAGTTAGAGGTAGTTAAACTTTGCAAAATATACCCTTAGAACTTAAAAACTGTGCAAAAAATGGATGGTTGGGACTATACGTATGGACACCCCCCTTCGCATGCGTTCGGCTGGCGGATTTTTCGTTGAGTACGCGTTTCGCGTTCCACTCACGACGGGCGCAATCATTTCTTTTTTGGGCTGGCTTTGGTCTGGCTCCATGCTCATCCAAACCATGCTAAAAACCCTGTGCTAGCTTACCCTATAGTGAGGGTATAGTGAGATTTGTTTAGGTTTCGCTGGGTTTCCTTGGTAAGTTTGGTTGTCGCTGGAGATGATTCAACGACGATTTGAACCCTTACGTCACGATGGTGTGGGGGTTTTTTATTAAACACATGCGAAGGAACCACCCTTCGCGTAACAACGGAGTAGTAACCATGAACGAATCAATCGCAGTATACGAAAATAACACACCCGCCAATGAAGAGCGCGTACCAAAGAACACCCAAGAGTTAATCCAAGAAGAATTCAACTTCACACCCACAGGTGAAGAAACTAACGCGCTAGAAGTTTACGCCGAAGATTTCCAAGCAGAACAAGAACGCGTGAAAATAGAGCAAGCTTGGTTAAACGCGAAGAGTGGCAACCTAGCTATGCTAGAATCCGACGGTCGCGCTTGGGAAAGTTCTACCCATGTCCACGAGGAGAAAATACAAATCCCAGCTGGATTTTCATTCGACGAATCAACCGATTGTCTTATTGATAATTGCGCGTGTACTAGAAATCACGCGTAGAGTAGAATACACAGCTAACCCCAAAACGGTTTAACCCTGTAAGGGGTTACTAGGTTCGATTCCTAGCTGGGGTTCTATGCGCTTAATTATAGCCTAGCTATAACCTAGCTATAGCCTAGCTATGGCAAAGCCATAACTTAACCAAGAACACCCTACACTCTCGGAGTAGGTAGGGAGTAGTTTTTTTAATAATAACACCCACAGGAGAAAAAATGCAACTAAATGAACTTCAACTAGAAGACAATTGCACCAAAGGTGAGTTGATGAAAATGACTTACGGAAAAGACAATCTTTCAAACATAGATGCTAGCTTACCAGCTAGCCTTGGATTAACACCAGCCGAATCTTTTTACTTCGTAATGAACTATCGAAATAATTTTCTTGGAGAACTCCAAGACATGCGCGAAGAAATCAAGAAAACAGGCTGGGAAATCACTAATTGGCATAGTGACGTAGTCAACGACAAAAAAACCATTAAAGAAGTTTTTAGTAAATAAACAACCAAAACAGGAAAATAAAATGCAACATATAATAGACCAAACTATAAAGCAAACAAATATTGTAGTATTTCCAATATCAATAAATCACCCTAGGAAGATAACTACGTTATCTAACGATAGTATAAGCAAAGAAAATGTTTATGAAAGTCGTAAATGTAGGAAGTTTTTCTTAATGCTAGAAGCATTAAAAGAGCGCTTTTTATGGACTCACACAGGAGACGACGAAGAGTATATTTCCGATATGGAAAGCAGAATAGGGATTCCTAAGTGCGAAGTGTTTAATATCAAACAGGGAGAGTTTTACCTAGATGATTCTGTCCTGTTTTATACAGGGCATTGTTGGAAAATAGCAAATATTCAAGGGCAAATAATCTATTTTGATGAAACAACTAATTCTTTTCAATGGATAAAAGACACCGAAGGTGAATTTGATTTTGAAAAAGAAATTTACGACTTTAACAATCTAAGAGATTGTTCTATTGACGTTGTTTATGAAAAAGAAAATTTTCATGTAAGAATGAAATTAGATTCTGTTCAATAGAAAAACAACCAAACCGAGGTTTCTAGCTTTTATGCTTTTTATAAAAGCTAGTTATCTTGACCACAACAGGAGAGTAAAATGAGTATAAAACAAAAAATCAAAGAAACGCTTTTAGATAAGCAATTACTTAGTAATTGGGGACATCAGCTATGGAATCATTTTATAAATGGTAGCTATAACGAGTTAGATTATCTTAATTCATTGAAAATGAAAAAAGCGAATAAAAGAGAGCAAAGAATATTCACGATTTATAACTATACAAGGCTTTTAGCCTTGGAATTTGGGTGTTCTTATGGGTATGCACAGAGAGTAATAGTTGGATTGTTTCCGAAGAAAAAATTGGAATCAATAACCAATGGCTTTATTAACGAACTTAACCAATTAGGAAAATAAAATGAAATTATTAGAACGCGTAGAGGAATTTCTAGCATCAAATATATTTGGTGCTGTTATAACCATACTCGCTTTATTAGGCATTATCATGCACATGATAAAGTTTTATAATATTAATTCTAGCTTTTAGAGCTTTTGAAAAAGCTAGAATTAATAAAAATCAACCAACAACCAAACCGCCGAAATCGGCAAGGATAAAATATGCAACCATACACAAGAAAAGAACTCGAATCGATGGCTCATGGCAGAGTCAAAAAGCTAGCTATTGCTAAAGCTAAGCAACTTGGGAAATCTCGCTCATGGATTCAAACTACACCCAAAGATAAACTCATAGAGTTTATAATGACAGGGGGTTCAATTCCACCTTTAGGTGAAGGTAAAACTAAAAATCCTGTTCCAGAACCAAATCCAACACCAGCACCGACACAAACAACTGCGCCCTCAAATAATGGCGGACTTGAAGATATGATGGCAAACATGGTATTGGATAAAATAAAGCCTGTAATTAACGACGGAATTAGCGATGCCATTCAAGGAACTGAGCAAGGCTTAATTGAAACCTTTAATACTAAGACCGACGAACTTAAAAGAAAAGTAGATGAAAAAATTAGCCATTTGCAACGACCAATTAAGGTGTTTATTAATGAGGTCGAGGTTAAACATGTTGACGGCACTAAGCATAAGCAATTTGCTTTTGTGCTAGAATGTCTTAAACTCTTTAGGAGAGTTTGGCTTTGTGGACCAAGTGGGACTGGTAAGTCCTACTTGATAGAACAATGTGCTAAGGCTTTGGGTTTTGATGCTAAAGACGGAACCTACGAGTATTTAAAAGGTTCCGCTGGTGTCACAGAATCACACATGACAGGACGAATGACTTTCGACGGCACATTTATTGACGGAGCAGTTGCTAGAGCCTTTAGAAATGGTACATTTCTATGTCTCGATGAATTTGACGGTTTTGATGCAAACTGTGGTCTAGTATTTAATAGTGTCTTCGACAACCAAGGGATTTTATCTACTCCGAACGATAAAAATAATCCATTCGTACTCAAGGACGAAAAATTCCATGTAGCGGTAGCGAGTAATACATGGGGTGACGGAAATGATTTTGAGTTCGCTGGTCGAGGTCAATTAGACCTAGCTACGCTAGATAGATTGCAAGCCGTCAAAGTTCATGTAGACTATGACAAGAATATAGAGAGAGCGCTGGTCGGAGATTTCCAAAATACGGCAAGCATGCTATGGGATTTACGTAGCAGATGTAATGCAGAGCATGTAAGACGTACTATTAGCACCCGACTTTTTCTCGACGGTCAAAAATGGTTGCTAGCACAAAAAAGTAACGGTCAATTCTTAGATATTATTACTACAGGTTGGACTATCGAGGAAAAATCGAAAGTTAATGTTTCACAATTAAAAAGGGAGTACAAATAATGAGCGACGTATATAATAGGATTTTAGAACCTAAAATTATTAACGACGAATTTGAAGGCAGGCATGCGGTAATTAATATGCCTGACATGAGAACCATGCTTGAATGTATTTATGAAAACAAATTGTTTTTTGATAATGTCGGAAAATCTGGTTCTAGTAGAGAACAATGGATATATGGAAAACATATAGTGGGTCGAGAAAACTTAAAACGAGCGCTAGAAATTGGCAAAACATCAGATGCCGTTATAAATCTATACAAAAGATTGCGCTCTAAAGTCGAAAACAAAATGAACATATCTAAATTCGTAGGCAAGGGATTATCTTGTAAACGTAAACGAGTGTCTAGGGACGACGGCGACGATTTAAGTATGTCGAGATTAATGGGTGGCAACGACCAATATTGGAACACAACCATTCGCAAATCTAAGCGTGCTAATGTACGAATAGGAATGAATGTTTCTATGTCTTGGCAACACAAAGAAGAAAACTTTGCTAGGCTTGGAGCGATTCTAGCACTAACGAGTGATATGCTAACTAAAATGGGTTACGCTGTCGAGGTTGTTGCATATCAATTTGGCGGATATGCTGGTGACGGCACACACGATTGGAAATATTTAGGAATTTCAATTCCTATTAAAAAACCAAACGAACCGCTAGATATTAACAGGCTTATGAGCGCTGGACTAAGCGGTTTATTTAGGGATTTTATTTTCGGTCTCAAGCAACAACAATACAAATCGAATGAAACTTTAGGCTATCAAGCTGAAACAACAGATACATATAAGCGTGAACTGAACTTATTGCATGTAGTCGAGCAAAGATTTTGTTCTTCTGATGATAAAGCGGTGGACGGATTAGCGCAAGCCTTACAAAATATAGCTGAAAAGCCTAAATGGTTTAGGGGGTAAAATGAACGAGTACACATTAAAAGAAATAAAAAAAGTTGGTATTGACCATACTAAACTGACCAAAAAACAATTATATGCAATTTCTGTACCAATCATAGCGCCCGAAAATTATTATCAAGACGGAGAAATATCTTATGAAAGAGCATATTACCTACATAGCCAACGCCTTATTCAATGCGGTATAGTTGGTAGCACATATTCAAAAGCGATGAGCCTTGTATAAGCCACCTATTAATTAATTATTACTTTTGTTTTGTGAAAGTAATAATTGATTAAATAAACAACAGGAGCCAAGTATGAGCCAAAAAAAAATAGAACAAATTGACAACGAGAAAATGAGAAAAATCGCAAAGGAAATATCAAAAATGATTCCTAATGAAAACAAAGATAACGTAGATACCTTGATGAGTTATGCTTTAAATACAGGGCTTAATTCAATAGCAAGAGCGCTCAAAAACATTAGTTTTTCAGAAATGAGTGTAAATGCTAGGATTAAGCTAGTCTCGTTTTTAATGCTCGATATAAATAAAATGATTGCTCCCTGTAGAAAAATATTAATTGGTAATAGCCAAGTTTTTAATGGCAGTGCACTAGCAAGAGAGATAAAGGCAATTCCAAAAGAAAGCTCTATTCGGATTGAAACAGAAACAAAAGACGGTAAAGTACAAATCAGAACCAAGATAGGAGTCGAAATTCCCCAAGACGACGAACTTGAAAAATTAATTAAACAAGCTAGCTCAAGTGTGTTAGCTGAAGCATAAACAACCAAAAAAACAGGAGTCAATATGACACTACATAAAGTCGAACTCACACCTTCAACGCAAATCAGAATATCTAAAGACACCGTAAACGAAAAAACGTTTGGACAGGTTAGAATCTGGATAAAATTAAAAGGAAACGACGAGTACACACCAACTAAAAAAGGTGTAGCGTTTAGTCTTGAAAAAACAGGCGAGTTAATTCAAGGTCTTTTAAATCTTGAAGACTCAATAAGCGCTAAGGCATAAGCTAGCACAACACAGGGGGTTATTGAAGACGAGAATAAAACCTCTCGCAGAGTTGCCGAAGATAATTTAATTAACTTAGAGACTCTTAACCAAGTGACACAGGATATAACCCCCTAAAAAAAAGGATTTTAAATGAAAACAATATTAAAAATATTAAAAAAAGTAGTTAAGAAAACCGAACAATCACTTATAGATGACTTCGATTATATAAACGATTCTGATTGGGTAGATAATTGGGAAACACACACCGACCAAGGTTCAATAGCTTTTGATATTGGGTACATAAACGGTGTTAGATACGCTATAAAATTATTAAAAGAACAAAGCTTTGCTGGAGACGGCGAGGGAAGACTAAAGGGGGAAAACTAGCAAGTGAAAGAATATCATTGGACAATAACCGCAAGTGGGTTTGTAAAGGCGGATTCAATTAAAAAAGCTAAGAAAAAACTAAAAGAAAACGCGATTGGTTTTGTAATGGACGACGAGAAATATTTAGAAATCAACGTAGAACTAACATAAACAAAGGAAAATAAAAAATGGCAAACGACTTTTTAAAACGAGCAAGTGAATTACTACTTGGCAAACGTATTGCTAAAGTAGAATATATGCACTCAAAAGAAGCACAAGACAACATGTGGTATAAGCGACCAATTATGCTTATGCTAGAAGACGGCACATGGTTAGTACCTCAAATGGACGACGAGGGTAACGACGGCGGTGCGCTAGCTTGCCACTTTTTAAACAAAAAAAACGAAAGACAAGTTGAACTATTTCCTGTGTTCGGCTTAGAGGAATATTAAATGGTCTTGAAGATAAAACAGAAGGAGAGTAAATTATAAAATGTGGCAATATAATTAATTATTACTTGGTTTTATGAAAGTAATAATTAATTAATAAAAGGAGCGATTATGAAAAAAATAAAATGGCATACCGATACTACGGTTGAGGAAACATGGAAACATGATAAAAAGAAAAACAAAATGGTTTTAAAAGGCAGAAAAATAAAAAAGGGTGAAACTGAATTAATTAGTTCTAAGCTAGAAATAAAGGAAAGCAAATAATATGACAACCACAACCAACCCAAACGGAACAAAAATACATACATTCATAAATAAAGCGCCCGATTTAAAAACCATGCAAGAACTTGTTGGCGGGTATATACAAATAGTAACCCCTCAAGATGCTAGCATGGAAATAGTAATGGACGAAGAAGGTAAATTAAAAGAAAAACCAGCTAATATAAAAGCTACTGAGTTATGGCTAGGGGATAATGAAAAAAATTGGCACGATATTCTTGTTGGAGATGTTATAGTGTGTAAAGATAAAGCAAGGTTAAAATAATATATAAAAAAGGGGGAGTAACCACACTCCCCCTTAAACAACCAACAACCACACTTAGAACGGAGTAGTAACCATTTTAGGTATGTTGTTTGTTAAATTTAAACATAAACAAATTACTAACTAAGTGCTTTTTTTATATCGTGTGAAGTAGGATAAATTTTATTATCCGCATCATTTTTAGATAATATAAATTTTTTATTAGTATTTTTTTCATTTTCCCATTTCTGCTCTGTGTCAAAAACACCCATAGGAGAAAACTTATAAGATACATTAGCTGGTACGTCGTTAAAGTGTTTTAATTCTAACGCTAACTTTTCTATTTGTTTAAACGCAGAACCTTTTCCTATCTTCCCTTTTCTAGCATAATTAGTTACCTGTATTATTCCGTCGGTAATCTGATATATTTTACTTGCGCTATTTTTTAAGTGCGCCCCTAAGTGGTCGCGTTGTTCTTTGTAATGTTTTTTAAGCATTTTCTTCTCTCTTTTTTAAATCTTTTTGAGCAAAACCTGTACCTATTGGATAGTTGTTAATATTTGTGCTAGCGTTTTTAAATCGCGCGTTGCGTAATAATTTATTTTCTAAATTTTCAATTTTTATATTAATAAACCACCTCAACATATAATGGTTGATTATAACTAAAATAGCTATATAAACTAATGTAAATACGTCAAATCCGTTTTCTGATAAAGATTGTAGCCAATATATCATTATATATCCCAAATTTTATATAAATAAATAGTAAAAAGTCCCATAATAAAAAAAACAAAACACATTGTAATCATTACATTTCTCCTAGTTTTTTTTCAAACCAAATTATTAATACGTTTATTAAAACGCTTATTATAAAAATAGAAACAGTTATCATAAGCATAGATATACTAAATAACAATAAGTCTAATATCCAATTTGCAGGGTCAAGTATTATCATTGTGTTCCCTTTCTAATTCTTCTTCGTTCTTAAAAAACCTTAAATAATCTTTGTATTTATCATCAATTTCTAGCTTGCTAGTTCTACCTAGCATTAATTGACGACGATACATTTCTTTACGGGTTCCGTATTCTAGCGTAAGACTATCGTTATACTGGGAATCGTCACCAGAAACATCAAATTGAACGGTTTGTGCTAGCCAATTATTTTTTGTTATTTTGTTTTTTTTATTCATAGTTAAATCCTTATAGTTACATCGTTAAGTAGGGGTTTCGAGAATTAATAATGTTTAGCAAACTGTTATTAGTTAGTGTTATCTCTAATATCCCTACTTTCAGATGTAATAAATAAATGGCGCGCACTAGGATTGCTGATGCGGAGCAAATAGGCTTTGAGAGGTTTGTAGTTGCGAGTAGCCTAATGTTCATGCGCGCCTAAATCTTTTTGACATCTTTCACATATTTCTTTAGTTTTTCCATACGTAGGGTAATTTCCGTAATATGCAGTATATGATTTTCCTTTTGAAATTTTTATTATCTCCCAGCAAACTCTACAAGTTTTGCAATACTTAACACATTTATCAGCTCTTTTACTGTCGTAGTTTTCTTTTTTATATTTTTTTGGGGTATAATCATTTGACATAGAAGATTCTTCTAAAAAAAATACTCACTTAGTGCCAACCAGTGTAATATTCAACAATTTTTATACCCCAATTTTTTACAATTTTGACATATTTCTCTTTTTAATTTATAAGAAGGAAAGTTTCTATATTTTATATCCGCGCCTACTTTTGTTTCATACGCGTTTCTACATGGAATACAATATTTTAAAATAGCTCTATCTTTATAGTCTTTTAGTTTTTTTACATTTACAGCCCTTTCGCTAATTATGTAATCTATTATGTGCATATTAAACTCCAATTTTGTTTAACATCGAATTAAAACTTTTATCAAACTCAACTTCATTATAGTTTTCCGTTTTAATATTTTCTTTTTTTTGTGTTAAAAGTTTTTTGCTTATTTTTTTGCTAGATTGAATTATTTGATATTCTTTTTTGCTTATAAAAAACCCCTCTCCACATTCACAAATAGCATCTTCGGATTTAATAATCTTAAAATCAACTGTTTTTTCTTTTAAACAACCATCACAAATATAATAACGTTCTTTTTTAACAGGATTTAAGTTTTTAATTATATTATTTCCGCTGATAAGTTCGTCATCGTAACGCTCTTGATGTAACCAAGTGCTAGCCATTGGCATAAACTGAACCTCAGTATTGCTAATTTTCCAATGTTTTTTATAGTCATTTAAACCGTTTATAATTATTTCTTCCGTTACTCCGTTTTTTCTGTGTTTAATATATTTTTCTAAAGCGGTTTTTTTACCATCTCCTTTTGGGTATTGTTTCCAAAAGTTTTTTTCAAATTCTAATTTAAAATCTTTTTCTTTGTTTTGTTTTTTAGTTTCTACCTTAACTTCTATTTCTTTTTCTTTATTGGATAGCCTAGCTATAGCCTTGCCATTACTTTGCCACCTAGTTTTAGCCCCTTTCTTTCCAGCGTCAGACATTCTTTCTCTGTAAGAAACCATTTTACCTCGTTCTTTTTCAAGGCGATTATTTATTAACTTACCGTTTTCTACTACAAAACAATGTTTAATAGCGTCCCATTCAGTCTTAAAGTTAATAGGATTACCACAAAGCATTTTTAATTTAAGAAGATTATTTGGTAATTCCCCTTCAATCCATTCGTTTGCAAGTAATGTTATATATATTCCCCTTTGAGACATTGTCATCAACTGAACGTTTATATCGCTTAAAAAATCTCCAGCATAAAACTGAAACGCTGGCGCTTTATTTATTTTAAATTTTTGCATCAATTTCCTTTTTTTTTAATATTATTTAGTTTAACTGAGAAATGTTCTATTTTTGGAAATCTTCTAGTTACAAAAACAATATTTTCATTAATTGACCTAATTTCCCCGCTAATAAAAATAGTGTCTCCGTCGTCATTTGTAGTTTGAGCAGTAACCGTATCTCCAACTTTATATTCCTTTAATAGCACTTTCAACATCCCTTACTCTCTCGTTATAGACTTCCCTCTCTTCTTCTAGTTTTTCATCGCTATAATCTTCATTATGTATTAATTCTAAAAAATCATCATAAGGAAGTATGGCGTATATTTTACCCCTGTCTTCTTTTACAACTTGTAAATCAACTTGTTTAGGATTTGGTTTTATCCAATTTGCTATGCTTTTCCTAACTTTACACTGCACTCGCCAATCTCTGTTTTTTGAAGTAAGTAAAACGTCTACTTCCTCTCCGTGACCTAAACTAAGCCCGTTGCTAGCATAGGCTCTTTTTGATTTTATGCCAAAATCCTTAGCGATATTAGTCACCTCTCTTTCAAACCTGTTTCCTTTTTGTTTACTTCTGCTTGGCATATATCCCCCTAAACAAATGATAGTTTGTAAGTATTACCCACATTAATAGGCTCTCCATAAACATACTTAGCATATTTAGAACTTTTACCTGTAGTATTTATTTTTTTTAACTTATGGGTAATAATGGAATAACCTTCTTTACGTAAATCATTTATAATCGCGGCTAACCTAGTAATTTTATAGTTTTCTATTGCATACCAACTTGTTATGTGTCCTTTAGATTTTAAATGATTTAAAACTATTGATTTTTGTGAATTAATCATTTGCAAACTCCTCCCATTGTTTTTTCTCTTCTTCTTCTGAAATAAAATTAGATTGATTTATTGCCATATTATCTGCTTCTTCTTTAGAAGGATTGTATTTAGAGTTTTTGGGAAAAAGCTCATCGATAGCTTCTTTTTTTATTTTTTTTGGTTCTATTTTTTTAAAAGATGTAGAGTTTGTTTTTTGTGTATTTCTAAAAATAATTTCTTCATTTGCATAAGATTTTATTTGTTCATTTTGCATATTTTTAATAATCCAATCTAAAAATCTATTTTCAAGAGATTTCCATGTAAGTTCTTTATTTTTACCAAATCCAAGCTTTCGGTTTCGCATCTCCTCGTTCCAATCTAATGGTTTTTGCAAGTCTGTTTTAACAAAAAGTTTAGGCTTGGAAGGTTTTGGTCTTACAGAAACTCCATTTTCTTGTTGTTTAATAGCATTTTGAACTTCATTAGCCGAGGCAAATTCCTCTCCTACAAAACCAGCACTTGATAACGCTCTACCTATTGCGCTGGTTTCACAATTTTCAAGAGCAGATGTTTTATTTATGTGCGAAGAGCCATAAGTTTCTTGATTGTACCCCTCATAAACATTGTCTCCAACTTTAATAGTTGTTTTCATTAAAACCATGTTTTCATCATTTTTTAATATTTCCGTTGTAATGCTTTTAATGTCTTTTTTGTGTTCTTTGTGAAATAGCTGTATTCTTTCAGCAACAGTTCTGTATTGTTTTCCGTGTATATTAACTGGCATTTTTTATTTCTCCTACTATTCGCGGTTTTATGGTTGGTTGTTTTGTTGTTTTATACGAGAACTTAGTTTGTCTTTTTTCCTCGTAGTCTTTTGGAGCTTCTCCTGTTTTTTTAAGATGCTCAATAATGGCTTTTTTGTCTGGTTTTTCTGTAACCCTTGTGGCAATATTATTTTTATAAGAGTAATCAAATAATGTTTGGTCTTCTCCAAATATTCGAGTTGTTCTTGTAGTTAGTTTTAGGGTTCCGTTGGGTAAATTCGCTGTTTTTTTATCAGTATTTTGATATTGATGGTTCATGTACCCATTTAAAATTTCTTCTCGATAATTTAATTGTTTTTTAACAGACTCAATCCTCCTGTCGTAAAATTCTATCGAATCTATTTTTTTATTTTCAAGCTCTTTTATTTCGTCTTCTATTTTTCCTATTTTCCAAAGAATTTGGTCAACATGTATATCGTTATATTTATCGTCTTTAATTTCACCGTGAAGTTCATCAAGTATAATTTCTTCTGTTTTATGTTTCACTTTTCTCCTCAATGCTTAACGCTTTTAAATATTCAGTTGTTTGGTTGCTAGGAGTTACCTTATATCCTTTGTTTTCGGCTAAAGTGTAAACAAGCCTGTAAAACTCTCTTAATTCTTCAATAGAAGTGTTTTTTGGTGGGTCTACTTTCATTTTTAATATTTTATCTTCTTGCATGTTTATTCCTAGATACGCTTTTTAAAACAATATTATTAAAATAAGCGCAATTACCTTTTTCAACAATACAATCTTTTCCAACAAAGTTTTTATCTGCAACGACAGTTAGCTTTCCGTCAATACGAGTAAACATAATCCCTAAACATTTTCCTGTATTGTAGTTAGCACAATGTTGCCGTGCTTTGGATTTTATTTTGGTCATCTCAATAGGTTACCTTTTTAATTATTAGTTCTTTCAAAAAAATAAAAGAACTAATAATTATAAAGTAACCATTGGCTTATATTCAGTATTATTAACAAACTTATAAAGCTCCGTTGCCATGATAATAAAATTTTTACCATTTGGCTTACTAGCCCTAAGTTTTCCCGAATGAATATATTGCCTAACAGTCCACTTAGATACTTTAAGCTCGCTTGCTACGTCAGATATGGTAAGAAAGTTTTCTTTCACAATAGTTCCTTGTTTAGTTAAGTTTAAATTAGTTTACATATATTTAAATTAGTTTAATATATGATTTGTGAAGTTAGTGTGTATTTTATTAAAATAAAATAATAATTTTGTTAAAATTTAATATTTTTTTTTATTTTATTAATAATTGGTTTTCTAGCTTGAACTTCAGACCCATTATATAATGTAACCCCATTATGAATACTGTGCGGAATAATTTGAAATAAACCATTTCCGTCTTGATAGTTTACAATAGCAAACCCTTGTTGCCAATCGTTCCTTGGACTAAACGCAGGAACAATATTAGATTCAATGCGCGCAACTGTTCCGGGAGAATATGCAACGTAAGTTCTAATACCTTGTCTAGGGTGTACTGTTTTTTGAGCCATTTCATGTCTGTGAATGTGTCCCACAATTTCAGAATTTCTAGCTTGAGCTAAAATTGCTTTTACTGTGTCTGCGTTTCCTTTTCTAGCTAACGTGCCATGAGATATTCTCAAATTATCATTTAACCAATATTCTCCAGCAGGATAAGGTCCTAAGTATTCAACACCTAAGTCATCAAGTGCTAATAAAGTAGGTATCGTCATTTGAAGTTTTTTAGGTTGATTTGCTGGCTTTAAATTATAAGCTGCGATTATGTTTTTAGAAATTGCTTTACTCATTCGCAACTCGTGATTGCCTTCAATGTAAATCATTTTATTACAATGCTGTCTAAATTCTTTTGTCCACCAATGTAGTTCGTTAATTGCAGGTTGTGTAGTAAAGAAAAATTCTGGAGACACTAAAAATTTATCTGACCATTCTGGTAAATCTAGCATATCTCCTAAATATATAATTATATCTGGCTTTTCTTTTTCGGCTACCTGTAAAACACAATCTAGCGCATATCTATCATGAAAAGGGTCTAATGCACCCGTGTCAAAACTTCTTCTAAAACCAAATTGAGCATCTGGAATAATTAACGCTTTTTTATACTTCGTATCTGAAGACCGTGCTAGCTTTGGTTTTTTAAAGTTAGTTGCTGCTATCGGCTTAACATGTGGAAACTCAACTTCAACTGGTTTTATTCTAACTAGCCATGCTTTAACTTGAAATAAAGGACGATGAACAATCGCATCGTTTGTTTTCATCGCAGTTTCCCATTTATTAACTACGTACCTATCAACAGCCCATATATCTGTATCTACATCGCAACTTTTTAAAAGTTCGTCTAAAGTTTTAGGATTGCGCTCACCTCTATAATCAAGAATTGCGTAATTTCCTATAACTTCAAAGTTTTCTCCTTTTTTATTATACATTTCGCTTTCTTTGTTGTAAAATTCTTCTGCAAAGATATTATTTCGTTCATTGTGGCTTTTAATAGCTTCTCTTAAATCAACGCTTGAATCAATACCTAATCTACCTTTTCTTTTTTGAGACCTTATTGATTCTGCTGTAAAATTAGAATTTGGATATTCTTGAGTAAGAATTTCAGCAGTCTTAGAATAACTATGCCCGCTTAATAATAATTTAGTAGCTCTTGATTTTTTTTCTTTTGTCCAATAAATAGGGGGATTTATCATTTTTTATACTGAAAGAGTTCTTTTGCACCAACCGTAATAATATTTTTCTAGCTTTGGTTTTTTATTTACAAGTAACGCATAATATTTTAACTTATAAACGCGAAGTCTTTCTTCTTCTAATTTTGATTTGCTAGCATTTCTAATAGTTTGAGGACCAATACCTCCGTCTATATCTGTTTGAACGCCTTTTGCATTTATAGCTTCTTGTAATATTTTTACTGCTCTGCTTTTACCCATATTAACAACCATGTCAAAATATATAAGTTGTAAATTATTTGGCAGTTTGTCGCATTTTGCTTTTTGCCAATAATCTCTAAAATAAATACCGTGAACGTCTTTTTTAGTAAGGTTTTTTATATCCAAATCTGGGTAAGCTTTTTTGCTAACACCCATATTAGTTTCTCCGCCGGGGTCGTCTTTATCATTGACATAACCACCTTCGTGTTTAAGAACTATTTCAATAGCCTCCTTAAATGTCATTATTTAAAATCTTGAATAAATTGTTTAATCTTAACAAACATTTCATCGTCTTTTTTAGTAGGGGTTGCTTTAACAAGTTTGTCTAAAAACCATATTATTGCACCTTTTGTGCCGTGTTTTTTAAGCTTTCTTGCAATATATTTATCTATCGCTTTTGATAGCATGCTCATTTTTTTTCTGTTCCTTTTACCATTTTCGTTAATCCCTGTATAACTACGTCCAAAAGAATATCGTCTTTGTCGCTTGGAGACATTTTCACTATCTTTTCTGCTACCATAAAAACTAATAATAT
>Ga0209337_1000245_pt1 | contig 43043 bp, 55 predicted proteins | sample LinPmetageLP53_FD_184044 | JGI IMG/M metagenome (GOLD analysis project Ga0209337, IMG submission 184044) | Marine viral communities from the Pacific Ocean - LP-53 (SPAdes) (version 2) | ecosystem: Environmental > Aquatic > Marine > Oceanic | place: Pacific Ocean | collected 2010-02-08
AGGAACAGCAGTGCTGCTACTACAAATCCCATTACCATACTCCTGGAATGAGTTGTCCTGTGACTGCATAACTACCCATTGCAGCGATCACTCCGATCATTGCTGCCCAACCATTAATCCGTTCTGCATTTTGGTTCATTAGTTTTCTCCAAGTGTAAGATAAAATTTAGTTTGGTCTACTGGTGCATTCTCATAAGATGAGATTTCACCATATTGTTTGTGGTCTTTGTAACCTACCATACGACCCTTCGTATTTTGAAGAGCTGACATGAAGACTACAAAAAAGAATACTGCTGGCGCACCGACTAGCAGTGCTCCCCCAATTACATAATAAGTCAGAATTTCAAGAAGGGAAGGTTCCATTAGTAGGTTTCTGAAAGTTGTTCCACAGTATAACCGAGTAGACAGAAAAAAGCAACTGTCGTGACGGTGAAAATAATCTCAGTCATCAGAATCCGAAGACACCAAAGAAGAATACACTACCAGTTGTGGCATATGAAATGACTGCTGCAACAAAACCAAGCATAGCAGTGCGTCCATTCAATTTCTCTGCCTTCTCTGCATAATTCTCATAACCATAACGCTCTGCGTCAGTCTGAGAGACATACATCGTTGGTTCTTTAGCGAACAGATTCTGTTGTCCACGATCATTTGTTGTTACAGTCATTTACCTAATGTAATGAATCTTTACATATTATATAGGAAACATAAAGTTTTGTCAACACCTACCAGTCACGGTTGTACGTGCATTTCTTTGGATGCTTGCTGCACCACTGCAGGACATACGAGTCAGCATCCACTTCCATAGAGTAGTGAGCATGGTTATGAAGCATCCCTATTGCGATGAGCAACCCAATGGTAATAATATTATAATGGAAGGCAGGATGGGTAATGAGTTTTATAAAATAATTTTTCATAAAAAAAATGGGGATGCCGTCGCACCCCCAGTATAACATCTAGATATTTACGTGTCTATATGAACAATCAGAAGTTGAACTTAGCGCCCAACTTACCACCAACACCGAAGTCATCATCGTCGTCAGCAGTCAGGAAGGAGAGCTCTCCGTATACGCCAATGGCATCTGTGACGGGGACTCCAATACCTGCTTTACCAGAGAACTGAGTGTCAGTCTCTGCGCCGTCAACAGCGACGATAGCAGGTCCAGCCTGGACGTAATAAGAAGCATCACCTGCTTCTCCTTCAAATCCTACGTGAAGATCTGTGGTCGCAGCGGTGTAGTCATCGCCAACCCAACCTGCATTGGTTTCCACGTTGACGTAGGGACCGGCTAGGGCAGCAGCTGGAGCAAGAGCAATAGCAGCGGCAGCTGCAGCGATAGTCGTTTTAAACATTTGTTTTACCTTTAGTTACTTGCGGAATGAATACCCGCAGATGAATAGGGACTCGACTGTCCCGTGTTATGAATACCCTTTGTTATTTTATGACAAAAGGTTAAGTATTTATATTAGTATAAATCTTGTAGTATGTCAAGAGGTAGGGTTTTCCGCCTCTTTTTCTTCTTTTGCTCGTTGAGCAGCAGAGTTCTCGGTAATTCTACCAAGATATGGATCATAGTTCATGTAGTCTGCGATGTCAACATTTGCTCCGTGTTGAGACCAGTAGTTCCACAATGCAGTGTGATTGCCTCTATGAAAGGCATCAATATGATCTTCATGAATACTAGATCCCAACTCAATTTTATACATTAAGAGTGGGATAGCAAATGTATTTCCTGAATTATAGATAAGGTCATCAGCAACTGGTCTTGGTTTGACACCTTGATCCAGTTTATATTTTTCCTTACGGCAATGTAGTCTAATCAGTTTCTCTGCATGGTGTCTACTGATGACATAACAAGCCGTAGAAAAATCATTCACAAATCTCTTATGAAGTTTAACGTGAAGATCACCAGTGCAGATAATCGCAAGTTGAACTACATCCCAATCATATGGAAATTGTGAATATAGGTCTGTCCAAGTAAAATTCCAGAACCTAACGATATCTAGATCACAATCATCCTCCATCATGATCGCATAAGGAGAATCAGATGTCTCAAGAAAATGTTTCATAGCACGAAGATGAGAGGTAGTACAACCAATCTCACCAGACATCATATTGGTGGGATATCTTCCAGTTAAGATATCACTCAGGTCATCATCTCTACCATCGTATGCAGAGATGCGATGGTAATCTACAATCTCCCAATACTTAAATTGGTTCTCCATATATTCCCACCTATTCTCTTGATCATCAAGATTGATGCAGTATACAGGACCAAAGTTCTGCAACTTATATGCAGATTTGTTCTTATCAAGTGTAGTCATTTCTTCAATCTAGTATTGCCATAGTGAACTACTGTGCATCCTGGAATATCAGGACACTTTCTCCATGGGTCGATAACCACAGATCCTTTAGGGAAAATAGAAGACTCTTCTTTGTCAGGATCAGGGTCAAGACAACCAAGGAATGCAGATTCGGGATCATGACCTAACAAATAAGATGCAGCACCTAGATCTTCTGGAGGTTTGTCGCCTGTGTAATCATCATCATAATACACTGTCCCACCCAGTTCTTCAACATAATGACCTACCAGAATACTATATGATCCATCCACATAATGTACATGAGGTTTATATGCTTTACCAATGATGACTACAGGTAAACCAGGTTCTAACAGTTTGATAGCTAGGTTCTTTGCTTGAATCTCTCTCGCCTCCATAATCGCATCAAAGATATCATAACCCAATCCAAGGTTGTCGGACATCCAACGTAGGGCAATGTTGTCTCTAGGGTGACAAGCACCTCCATCACCCATACCTGCCTTCATGTAACGTGGACCCATAATTCGTTGACTAGAGTTCTTCAACGCATCTGTAACCACGTCTACATTGATATTACCTTGCTTCTCTGCTACGTCCTGAATCATGTTGACCAGACTAAGTTTTGCAGAGATGAACGTATTATAGAAGATCTTGATGCATTCACATTCATCCCAAGTACCAACCACATAGCGTGGATCGTTGGTCATCATGGGGAGATAGAAGTTAATCAACTCTCTAGCATCACCAGTCTCAGATCCATCATCAGTTCCAATCATCACCATCTCTGGATTAGAGAAGTCCCAACCCACAGTACCCATGGCAATCAGGTAAGGGTTATACACAAAACGTGCATTAGCAATTAGTGGTTCCAGTTCACGACGTGTCGTGCCAGGAAGAACCGTGGAGATCAATACAACAAGTTTAGATTTGTCAGCATACTGGTTTACATTACCGATAATCTCTTTGACAATTGTGTAATCAAAGTCTTTATTAGGTAAATGTGCAGTTGGTTGACGACCATCATACAGAGGGTCATGAGGTGTAGGAGCAGCAATGAAAACAATATCGGCAAACTCTACTGCCTCTTGAACGGTATCGACCATCCTGAAATTTCTAGGTTCTCTTGGCATAACATCATACCCAACAAGAGGATATGTTTCTGCCATTACTTCGGCGCAAGCTTGACCTAACTTGCCTACGCCGATCATCGCAACTTTTGTAGACAGTTTTCTAGTCATCGTGATCTCCGTGCTGTAATAAGTAAATGCCAACCAAGTTTCTTCTTCAATACGTCGAATATATCATCAGGCATGGCGTCAAACCAGGGTTCCTTAACAAACTCACCTCGTTTGTATGGTTCGATTTGATACGGGAAAATATGATCCTGTTCAATGGACAGGACATCAAATCCATTCATCAATTCTTTGACCTCATCATTCGTATATGTATTAGCAATCGGACAACCATACTGTGCTTCTGGTTGATCGTGACCTGCGTCAATCATATAACTCTTCCATGAGTCCTTGGCATACAGCATAATCTTTAAAATGCTGTCGTCATCCATATATTCATAGATCTCATCAAAGATCTTACCTGGATTAGGACTATGGTGAATAACACCAAAGGAATAAATCAAATCAAATTTCTGCCTGGGTAGGAAGGAAGTGAGTTTCTCTGCATTCCCCAAATAGAAATTACCTTCCCTATTATAAACCTCAAATCTTTTTTTAGCAAGGTCAAGTGATTCAGTAGAGAGATCAGTCGCTGTATAATCAGCACCATTAATGGCAAAGTTGATACCTTCAGTCGCAAGACCACAACCAATCTCTAAAACTTTCTTACCCTTCCATACAGAAAAATTAGCAAACCTAGGGATATGCGGTTCAGCATTGTATCTTTTTCTCTCTACTTCGTCAAAGTATTCTTTTGTGCCAATTTCTTTCTTGGAATGTTTGACATTACATGGTTGTCGATTCCAATACTCTTTTACATCTTTAATGGTTGCCGTCATAGTTTAAATGTAGGGATTGGTAGCATCTTATGTTTATTCTGGGAGTTAAAGTCATGGAGGACTCTAACAGCAGGTCCGGTGCCATGCTCCATAGCATACTCTAAGTCTGCATAGGATGCACCTAGCTGGTCTTCATCATTTCTACCATCATCCCATAATCCATCAGTTGGTTTTGCTTCAACAATTCTTGAGTCAACCCCCAAGAATTTTCCAAGTTCCCATACTTCAGTTTTATATAAGTCTGCGATAGGAGCGATGTCAACTCCACCGTCACCATATTTAGTATAGAATCCTACACCATAATCCTCAACTTTATTTCCTGTTCCTACTACAATACCTCCTACAGATCCCGCAACTTGATACAGAGTCACCATGCGAATACGAGATCTAGTGTTGGCAAGGGCAAGTTTATTGTCATTATATCCATCCATAGCAGATACAAATGTATCAAAGGTATTTGATAAATCATACTTAAGTTTAGTTACGTTAGAATATTTTTCTAACATCCAATCAAGATGTCTGTCTGATAGATTCTCTTGATCTTCCTTCTGGTGAATAGGCATACCTATCACATAAGTAGGGAGTCCAGTCTCGGCACAGAGAGTAGAGACAACGGCAGAGTCAATTCCACCAGACACTCCTACAACAAGAGATTTGATTTTGCTTTTATCTGCATAATTCTTAATCCATTCAACAATATTTAATTTTACCTCAAGGTAATCTTTAATCCTATTCATGTTGACGCTCCATAAAAATCGCTTTGTTCATAATACTCTCTATATTGATGTACAATAGGATGACCCGATGTTTCCCATCCAGGATTTCTAAGACATTCAGTTACTTCAGAGTTAAACACTTCTGGTTCACCAATTAAAGCAAAGACTAGACCGATAAACAGGTCGAAGGTGCCAGGAGAGTAATGCTTCTCCGAGAACTTGTCTACAATATTAAAGTTTTCTTTGTATATTTTAAGTGCTTTTGAAAAAGTTTCTGTATGAAATACTACAGGAACAGCACCCCATCGTAAGACCGGAATAGATCCTTCAACTTCAGCGATTACTTCATTAAGACCCATGAACTGCTCAAGTGCTTTTGGAGTTCTCCATCCACAATTAATACGTGATCCAAGTAGTTTACCATTTACAGGAGCCGTCAACTTACCACGAATCAATACATCAGGTTCTGTCATACAGATCCACTCTGGATTGCCACAATATTCAATACCACGTTCAAGGCGATCAAGTGTTGCTGCCATACCTCTCTTGATATACATTTGACACTCTTCATCAAGAAAGTTTTCACCACCAACCTTCTTCAAATCAGAGACCGTATCTTCTTCCATAGAAAACTTAAAGTTTTCATTCTCCATATATGAATAATCTAAACCACCATCAGAGACAGCATAGATCTTTGCATCAGGATAAACCTCTTTGATTGCATCTACAGAATGTTCAAATGCTCTCTTTTGTTTAAAGAGACAATTGTAAATAAATCCAATACTCTCAATTGAAACTCTTTCATTACTGGCATTGTTTTCTTGAGTTGGATCAACATCACACTCAAGTGTATAATTTCCTAATTCAAAATTCATTTTTCTTTACCAAAAAGATAATCATCAATCACTACATAATCCATTTGTGTGTTATTTAGAGCATACAATGCATCATGAATAGAGGATAAAATAGGATATCCTCTAATATTAAATGAAGTATTCAATAGCACATTAGTTTCTGAAATCTTACCAAACTCTGTGAGCAACTCATAGAAGTGTGCGTGTGACTCTTCCGTGACCGTCTGCAATCTAGCAGTATTATCAGCATGAGTAATAGATGGAAGTTTCTCAATATATTCTTCACGAACTCTGGGAGCATAACTCATATACTCAAGGTTTTCAAAGTTAGGTGAGTCAAAGTATTTGTGTGCTTCTTCCTTTTTACAGAAAGGAGCGAAGGGACGATACCATTCACGGAACTTGACCTTGGCATTTAAGATATCTTTCATCTCCCGGATGTTAGGATCACAAACAATAGAACGATTACCTAGTGCTCGTGGTCCTACTTCAGAATTGCCATACACAAACCCAATAATATTACCCTCTTTTAAGAGTTTTGCAGCATCTGCCTTGGTAATCTTCTTGGCATCATAGTTTTTAATTACACGATTCAATCTATGTCGATCAACCAAGGGAAGACCAGCATATGTAATGTCTACTTTCTTGGTTGGTTTTCTATACAAGAATAGATGACCTAATGAAAGACTACCATCATGAGGATCAGCTGGAACATACAGAGGTCGCTTGCTTACCTGCTTGATCTTCTCATTCACTAGAACATTAAGGGCACAACCGCCAGTAAGAACTAAAGGAATAGATGGATCATAACGCTTAAGAACATTAAAGAATGCATTCTCAAATGCCTGCTGTGCCGTAGCAGCAATATCATATCCTTGCTGACCCTCAAACACCCAGTTCTCTAGGGGATTTGCCCATGGATCATCGACATTCTTCAAGGGCAGACCAGTTTCTTGTGCAAGTCTCTTATAATCTTTGTCGAAGAAGAACTTTTCAAACGCAGGAACGTATTTATCTATGACATTTCCGTAGGCACATAGACCCATTAACTTTCCAGACAGGGCGAGTTGATGTCTGCTCTTCTCTGCTACCTCACGAATAAGAGATCCACACAAAAGATATGCTCCACCAAAGTCTGCCTGAATACTTTCAAAACTTTCAATGCCATCGGGACCACCATAATAGACATTAAAGAAACCATCGTCACCACCACCATCATAGGAGATGATAAGTGCTTCATCAAAGGGTGATTTATAGAATGCTGCAGCAGCGTGTGTTTCATGGTGTCTAGCAACAGTCTTTACAGACTCTGTATGGAATACCTCTCTAATGATAGATGGTGGACTAATCCAACCATCTGATGAAACAAGAACCGTCTCAAAGTCATTCGTAATGTCCCACTCTGTGGCAGCAATATTCCTACATTGAAAAAGAATATCGCGAATAGTCTGCTCATCATTATCTACATGCAGACGAAAATATCTTTTCTTTACAAGTCTCTCAATCTCAATTGTGTAATACTTGTCATCCTTTGCATTGTAGAAAGAAACGTTTGCATCATGACCTGCAAAAATACTAACTAAATTCTTCATTGATATCTCTCAATAATCTTGTTCATCGCGGGCACATAGTATTCATCAATTACTTTAGACCATTCAAACTCTTTTGCATAGTCAAGAATTTCCTCTCGATTTGCTGCAGAGTATTCTCTGTTCTTAATAATTTCAGATTCTACAAACTCGATATCGTTAATCTTCGATTCGGGTATGACTGTAATAAATCCCTTACTGATATCTAGGTTAGCAGCTGCCCACTGACTTACAACCACACCTAGACCTGATGCAAATGCCTCTAGACAGACCAGAGGATGTGCTTCACCATCACTAAGTAGAATCAGGTTACCAAACTCTGTCAAGTTGTTATATAGATGATCCTTAGACCACTCACCTAGGTAGCGAGTGTTCACATCAAAGCGGGGATCTGCATTATTACCAGCAAAATACAGACTCTCAATACTCTGGAACATATACTGACGTTTACGATAGTCAATCTTTGCAAGGTAGATAGATTTGTCAGGACATTCAGGGTTATCAGATGCTTTAAAGTTTGTAAGGTTTACTCCATTAGGTGTGACAAATAAATTGTCGGGAGCAATCATACCCAGGTCGGCATAGGTTGATTTAATACCAGAAGATAAACAAAAGACATTAGGTTTAATTTGATTAAACTTCTGTGCTACGCGAGGTCCATAGTAATCCCATCGCTTTGGTTGCTCAAGATATCCAAAGTGACTAGTGATTGCACAAGGATATTGAATATAAGGAACCACCTCCACAAAATCATCATACTGAACATGAACAAAGTCAGGTCGATATGCGTTAATCTGCTGAATAATTTCAACAGGGTTTGGAGTATTGACAATTTGAACTTCATGTCCAAGTTTTTCTAAGGCAAGTTTTTGATCCCAGATCAAAATCTCAACGGCACCCCATCCTGTGGGTGGAATGGGCATAATGCCAGGTCCAACAATCGCTACTTTCATTCGCTTGCTAATACATTAAAGATGTCCATATGTTCTCCATTTGTTCTGGAGTAGATAGAAAATTCATCAGGATATTTTTTAACAAGATACCCCAGAGCAATCTGTTCGTTATTCATATTACCCTTTTTAATCATTCTATTGAGAAGAATATCCTCTACCAAATCACAGACTTTAGGGACAGAATTTTTATGACCACCAAAGAGAGATCCTAGAACATAAGATCTGTTATCAAAAAGATATGACAAAGACAATTCTGGTTTTTGAAAAAGGTCTGGATAATAATCACAATTCATTTGAACCAAGAAACTTTCACCCATCTCCTCAAGAGATTCGTAAGCTGGTTTAGCAGGAAACTCATTTTCCAAATCAAAGTCACCAAAGAATCTAGACCCACCAGCATCTAACCAGATGAATACATCAGAGTCATGTGGATTTAATTCTACTGCTTTCTTCATCCAAGGGAACTTTGAATACTGAATAACAGAATACATGGCATGATTGCATTCAATCCTGTCAGGATCAGAGATTTTCTCCTTATAATTTTCAGAGTCAAGAACCTCCTGAATCTGGTCATGAAGATGAAAGTAAGGAATATCTTCAGTCGTTTGAACAATAACTTCAGTTGGAATATCTTTACGTCGCTCATCAATAAACTCTACAAGATCCTCTGTAACAAAGAGAACCATCGGTGTTTTGAGTTTCAAAAAGATGTCAAACCACTTGAGATACTCCTCCCAAGGTCTACCATCCATAACCTCCCGCTCAATATTAAAAAGAGCAGAGACAATAGTTGCTTTATTCATGATACTTCTTCAAATACTTTTAACAGGGAGGTAGCACGATTGATGTATGTATGATTCTCTTTTACATACTGCATACCATTACGAATCAAATCAAAGTTTGTTCGATTTTCCATTCCATCATGGAACAATTGAGCAGGATCAGGATTGTAAATCATATTACCATCCATCTCTTGATAAATCTGCTCTGAGTTAGTCATACCAAGATGACCATAACTAATGTTTTTAAATACACGACAGGTCACCACACGGGTTTCTACATGCCATTTACCGCGAATATCGATACCAAGCATAGATCTACGGGTCAAATCCATTACATCAGCAAATGATAGAGGGTTTTGCCATACATCGTTATAGTGAAAATCTAGACCAGCATTAGAACACTGTTCAATAAATGGTTCCCAGTTAGACCAGTTCTCTGCTTGACCATGTGGTGAAATAGTTCCACAGAACCAGATAGCATTCTCACGCTCACGATGCATCTCATCAAAATCAATCTCATCAGGCAATAAGTCCGTTGCCCAACTGATATACATCTTGTTTGTATCAGGAATCTCTGCGTCTACATAATCATTCTTAAAATGAATGAGACCGTCCTTCTTAGGTTCAAACCAAACACTAGGACCCATCGACTTACACTTGCTCGCGTCGAATGAGAAATCGTAGATATGATCCTTACAATTCTTTGCAGTCAATCGAACGTCAATAAGATTTTTAACACCATCAAATCTCCTAGGATCAGGAAGATACATCATAAAGTATGAGCTGGTGTCATTAATAGGAATATGTTTTGCACCACTATCTCCTTCACCAATAAAGATGGTGTTAGAGAAGTCAAAGTCTTCTGGTGGTTCCTCATCAGGAAACCAATGGACATCGTGTCCTAACTGTTTAAATGCTCGATAATATCCGTGATTAGAATATGAATGAGTATGCGTTCCAAGGGGATGACCCCAGATAACAATTTTCATACCGATAATATGTTTCTTCAATCATAGTATATATTGCCTCTCAAGTCAACGATTCAGGGGTATACGTCCATCAAAAATTTGCTTTCTCCAATGATTTAAAAGGTCCATAAACATTTCTCGGGTAGAAATCTCAGGTTTCCAATCAATCATATTCTTTATTTTTGTGTTATCAAACATTTGATAATCAGCATCAATAGGTCTTAAACGATTACTATCAGTTTTAATTTCAATACCATCAACAACACTAAAGCTAATTAAAAGGTCAACAACTTCTCTCAAGTTATACGACTCCTCACCAGCGATATTAAAATAATCTCCAGGTTTAATTTTACCCTCTGCACTTGCCTCAAGCAATAAAAAGTATGCCCTCACTGCATCTCTGGCATCTTGAAAAGTTCTTGTGCTTGAAAGGTTGCCCACATATATAACTGGTTCTTGAAGTCCTGCTTCAATTAATGCTATCTGTTTTGATACTGTGCTTTCAAAAAATACATCACTCCTTCTGGGTCCAGTATGTGTTCCCATGCGAGTCATAAATGTTTTAATACCATATGCTTCACCATAGAATCTACCAAGATAATCAGTTCCAATCTTACTGATGCTGTAGGGACTCGCACCATGCATGGGGGTATCCTCTGACAAAGTAACGCCGACAGGGGTGCGACCATATACCTCACTGGATGAACATATATGCACTACAGGATCATAATTATTAGTTTGACGAATTGCCTCAAGCAAATTTGCTGTGCCAATAATATTTGTCTGTAGAGTTTCGATGGGAATATCGAATGATGTTTTTGGATATGACTGTGCTGCAAGATGAGAAATATAATCAGGTCTAATCTCCTCGATCATTCTCCTGATAGACATGCCATCATTCAAGTCAGCATAATATACAGAAATTCTATCGTTCTTATTGATCTTAGTGGTCAAATGATAGATGTTATCAAGTGGTTCTTGCCATCGCATCATACCAACTACTTCATAATCTGTATTATTGAGAATATAGTCTGCTAATTGAGAACCAACTTGACCTGTGATTCCTGTAATCAATACCTTTTTCATACAGCAAACTCCATATTAATTGCTTCTCTCAATGTTCTTTGTGGTCTGCCAAGGACGTTGGTGAGAGAATGTGAAATCATCGAAACAGTTTCTGGTCTGTCTTGATAAAATTTTTCAGGTGGTTTTACAATTTCAATCTCAAGATTAGGAAACACTTCTTCTTTTAAAATTTGAGCAAACTCAGATCGACAAACAGTTTGAGGACCACCACAATTTATATACTGAGGACCCTCCCAGTTTCTAGATAAACTTAATATAGCATCAACAGTATCATCACGATGAATTACTGACCTCTCAAAAGGAGAAAACACCTCTGCTACCTCACCATTCATGGCACATTTTTGTAGGTAGGATGTAAACCTATCCTCCTTGAAAAAATTAAATGATGACCTAAGCACTTTCAAATTAGGATTGCCTCTAAAGTATTCTTCTACTTCAGATTTCATTTTACCATAGATGCCAATTGGATCTTTTCTCCACTGCTCATCAAATTGATGTTTAATATTGCCATAGACTGCATCACTTGAAAGAAATATTACTTTTGCTCCTTCCTCTATAGATCTTTCAATAAACTCAATAGTTTTAGTTACGTTAACTTTTCTAGCCAGTTCAGGATTTTTAGCACATACAGTTGGTTCAGAGATTGCAGCACAAAAAGCAATCACATCCTCATGATTAAGAGAGTCAAAATCATATTCAAGTTCATCATTGTCAAGACGTGTGGCGATTGCTTCTACATCATCATGCCAAACATCAAGAGATTTTTCTAAAAGTCTTTTACCAACGTTGCCAGTAGCACCAATAATTTTTAACATACCCAATCTTTAAATGTTTGTAATCTTTCAGGAGTTCCTATGTCGAACTTTTTTGTTTTTAAAATTTTGTAAGATATTTCCATCTTTGGTAGTATATCATACTCCATGCTGATGGGCAATTTATTTGGCAGTTCTATGTCATCTCTATACAATTTGTAAATGCCTAGACTCACAAGTTTTTTTCCACACGCACCTGAATCTTTTTCTACAAAATATTGAACTTTACCTTCTTTACCCTCAATATATCCTACATCAGATGTCACTTCTTCTTCTACAACGAAGATAGTTGACTCATCACAATCAAGATTAAGTTGACCAGAGTAAAATGTATCTCCGTTCATTACATAAAATGACTCTGGTAGATTTACTTTTCGTAAAAATCCTCCAGTTCCAGATAGAGATCCTTCATTCATTACACTTATTCCACATTTTTCATACTCTACAAATTGATCATAGTTTAATTCAGAGCAAACTAAAGTAATATCAAACCCTGAAAGATTTTCAAGAACATAATCAATAAAGTTTTTATTGTTTATATCAACAAGTGGTTTTGCTTTTCCATTAGTAACAGATGACAATCTAGTTCCACGACCACCAACTAGTAGATATAATTTAATCCCCTTTGATAACTCTGTAACTATCATCTTCAAAATGTTGTGTAGAAAATTCAAAAAGTTCAGATGGTTCAACAGCAATCATCTGATGTCTCAGACCCCTATAGATATGAAACTTATCACCCGGTTCAAGTATAACATCCCTTGCCTCTGCCAGATAGTCACTATCACCATAGTATAAAAGTATTCTACCAGATTGTAGGTAGAATGTTTCGTCTTTTACTTTATGATAATGCCATGAGCATCTCTTCCCTTCGTTAAAGAAAAGAAGTTTACCACAGTATTCGTCAGTATTTACAATCCATTTTTCATGTCCCCATCCTTTTGGATGAAGTTCTATGGTCTCCATACATCAACCCCGTGTTTGACAAACTTAAATGGTACAACTCTTCCAGTGTTTCTTTTTTTAAGAGCAGAAATTAATCGATGTCTATTCTCAAAATCCGTAAAAAGAGCAACGTGTCCACCACCACCAGCACCAGATATCTTAGCAGCCTTCGCTCCATTCTGCAGAGCAAACTCATAAGTATCTAGTAACTCGGGAGAGACAACATTTTTATTTGTCTTTATCTTATTCTTCCAGTAGGTATTCATCGATTCACAGATCTTATCTACATCACCTAAAAGAAGACTTCTTTTATATTCAATGGCAGCAGACTTGATACGGTGTGTTGCCTGTAGTGTTTCTTCATCGTTATTGAGAAGATTAAATGAAGTATTCTCAATAACTCTCTCATCCATTCTAGGTTTACCCACATAATACAAAACGGTGCTTAACTCAAGCATGTTTAGAGTCTTTGGATTAAGTCTTAACGGATTCACAATAGTCCTACCATCGGGTAGAAATTCAATAAAATTAAACCCACCAAATGCAGCAGCAAATTGATCCTGCTTACCACCTGGAAGGTTACAAATATTTCTCTCAATCTCTACAGCATACTCCGCAACATCATATTCACCAAGAGGAATACTATAGTATTCAGCAATCGCTGAAACTAATGCTACAACCAAAGCACTGGAACTACCAAGACCACTACCAGGAGGTGCTTCGACAAAGGTAGTGATCTTTACAGGATGCCTTTCAATTGCCTTTGTAAGATATTGATAAGTGTTGATGACCAATTTCATTTCAGTATCAACGTACTGATCATCTAGAGGAAAGTATCTCTCCTCTGCATTTAAATCTACACTTTTAAATAACCATTCATGGTGTGGTTCAATCTTACAGTATGCGTACTGGTCGATTGTCCCATTCAATACTGCACCACCATAGTGTCTCCAGTATGGCAAAAGATCAGTTCCTCCACCTGCCATCGCTAAACGCAACGGTGCCTTGGCAAAAACGGCAGTCATCGTGAAATAACAGTATACTTATTAGTTTGTTGTTTGAATGGTGTACCAATATCTCCACCAGTCGCGGTAGGGGTCCTAACATAGAATTCAAAGTATTCCATAGCATACCTACGTCCAACCTCTGCTAGGACGTTGTGAGTGTGTCTTACACCTTCACTAAAGTGCTCCTCAATCTTTGCCATCTCATTAAAGAATTTGACCTGACTAACTGGCGCGATGAAAAACCAATCAGACCAAGGGCGATCTCTACCAGCCACAAATCCATCTTGATTCATGATTACATCAGTTTCAAGATCTTTCATTACAATCTCTGACATAAAGGTAACATCAGTTCTCATACGAACAACATAATCGTAGTCATCAATATTATCAATAACGTCGATACAATCAGCAATACCTTGGAACTGACATTTCATTCGATATCCAACATCCTTTGCCTGTTCTTTAGACAAAAACATGTCACCTTCAGCACACTGATCACTAAACTCAAAGTCAAACTTGTATGGTTCGATAACTTCAACCTTCTTTAGTTTATCTGCATACAGTTCCTTAAAATCTTCAAGTTCATTAACTTCAAACTTGTCATCATACTCATGGTGGATTTGAATATTTTCGTAGTCGTCTTTCCATTGAAACTTGGCGTAGACATCATAGTCACCTAGACCATCTAGAAAGTTCTCTTTAATACTTTTAAATTGTTGTCTAACGAATCTAGGATATCCAGAAAAACAAACCGCAAATTTTTTACTCATAATCCTTTAGAATAGCAGGGTAATCAGTGCAAACACCAAATGGTATCCCGTTTGCAGTGTGAAACGAAGTCGATTCTTGTTTGTTAATGACTGGGATAATCGTCATGTCATCAAGGGTATATATGCTCTCATTCTCACCATGCAACCAGATTTTGTTGTTTGATGTGAATACAAATGGATCACCGGAGTGACAGAATGATTGATACTTCCAACACTCTTTAGCAGACTCAAAGTCTTTACAATGCAACCACAGATACTTAGATCTCTCTTGTATCCAAGTATGAGTTACTTTATATTGAGGTTCATCGTGACCCAACCAAAGTTCACCATTGACGTAATTAACATCAATCTCTACGTCATAACCGTTTCCAATCGCACAATCAATGTAGCTAGGTCTGTTTTCTTTATCGGGAATAGGTCCACGAATATTACCACGATGCGAAATCAATTTCATAAGTCTTCAATCTTTACCGATTTATCTTCAACAAAAAGATCATAGAAAGGTTTGTCAGTCCTCAATTCATTATACTTAGCACCCCAATCTTTCAATTGACTTCTAGTAAGTTCTGTCCAATCAATCTGCTTTCTACTACCTCTAGCAGTCCAATAAACAATAGTATGCCCCTCATCATAAAGTTTATTAATCTTGTTTATATTCTCTTGGATAGGTTTTGCTTTTGTATAGTCATGTGTTACACCAAAGTCAGTTGAGGTTTCTCTTCGACAGATGGTTTCGTCAATGTCAACATAGATTACACTCATTGATACATTTTTCTCCTGCGTTCTTCACTGGGGCATTTGTCTATCTCACTGACCTGATCGCTTGTAAGGAAATTAGCTTGTCCAAGAACCTTAGATCCAATAAAAATTTCTGCAGATTTTTCACACATCATTGTGGACGCGATACATTCTTTGTGAGAAGAGGATGCTGTTATTATACCATGATTTTCAAGTAATATCAATTTAGGAAAGTATTGATACTCTTCAACAAATATACTTACATACTTAATAATCTGTTCAAGTAAGAATTTTCCTGGCATAGCATAAGGAACAACACAAGACTTAGCACCATTCCTTACTACTTGATCAGGAAATAGTCTATGATCTGCAAAAGAATAGATCTGTTCAGAGCATAACACCTGCATCGTCTTTGTTGGATGAGTGTGAGCAATGAAGTTAATATCATCAAACTCTCTTAGAATCCATGCGTGAAAACCAGTTTCAATACTTGGTTTTAATCCTAATGAATCAAAGGGCACACCGGTCATCTTACATGCAACCATCTCGTTTTTTCCAAGATTAGTTAATGAGGAACCACTTGCTTTCATCCAAAAACTGTCATCATCTCTTACAGAGACATTACCCTCACCACAAATAGCGTAAGGACCCAATGCCCATGCAAGTTCTAAAATTGAGGTATCCATTTGCATAAAAATTTGGATAGTTTATTTAGATCAACTTGCCAAGGTGAGTTAAGACCCCCAGATATAGAAAGGGATCCCTCACTCTCAACAGTTTCCTCCTGTTGATTAACGAATTTTGTATGTTCAAAATTTGCTAGATCAGTATGAATCATAGAATACACAAACCTTAAATTCACATCCATGAATGTGGGGCTATTAATAGACAAAACTTTTGTACCAGGAGGAGAGAAAATTGTATTACACATCCCACCACCAATGGGACCTGCAATATACTTTGCAGTCCTAAACATACCAATCTTCTCCTCCATTGTCAAGTTCTCACAAAATATTTCTTTAAAACCAAATGATTTAAAAATTTCTACAACTTCATCTTCATTCACACATCGACGACGTTCTGTATAATCTGTTCCTATATTATCTTTTTTATTATTAACCCATGTTCGACGAGAAATATAAATCTTTTCTGGTCCAACATAATCACTCTCCATACTATTTAAGATATCAAATACACCTTTATGAGGTGGGCAATTTGAAAGACCATTATGAGTTAATGATGACGAGACACATACATTATTATACATCACCTCTGGATCAAGAAACACTACATCATCTCTTGTAATACCCAACATACCCAAAGAATCCCAAACAAAAGGATATAAGTCATCTTGACCTTCGGGAGGACTAACAAGAAGTTTCATATCAGGATGTATCATCTTTTCATTAAAGTAAGCGAAAAGATAAGGCAAAGTATCATAGATGAAGTGATAGTAATTTGCCATGTTATACACAAAGTAAAACATGGGAACATCAACTGTCTTCTGCACTTGAGGAAGTTCACCATCAAATGTCATGTCACCAACCTCATAAATCGTCCCTCTCTCCAGTGACATAAACTTTTCCCTTAAAGGGAGATAAAGTTTTTTACTTTTGTAAGAGTAGAGAAGTGGAAGAGGATAGTATTTTGATAGACCAGTAAATTGTGCAAGAGGAAAGTATGCTACCTCAATTTTTCTACCATGCCTGTCTGTCTCTGAAATTTTTCTAGTGAGACTTTGATCCCAATATCTAATCGGTAAGGAAATCTTTAAAGTAGTCATAAGTATGCCAATTCACAGAGGCAAAAAACTTTTGCCAGTATCTATAAGTCTTTAAATCATTGGGTGTTCCCCAACAAATGTAATGATCTATCTCAAAATTCTTGACTCTATATCCCAATTCTAGAGCAGTGTTCAATAAAGTATCTACATAAAATTCACCATTTACTCTCTCATTAGTTTCATATAATCTCTCAAGAGATTTATTATATACTTCTTTATTTCTAAAGAACATAGTCCCTACTATAGCATACTCATCTATAGGGTTTGATCCGTATGGAAATTTCTTAACATTTACCTTATTAACATTACCATCATCATCTACATCTAACCACGAATACATGTTCGGATTGTGATGTGCGGTGTAATTATTTCTATAACTCCAAACAACAACGTCATTATCAGTATTCTCAATAACATCTGCAAACTTATCTGAGTCATAAAGAGCACCATTATCACAAGCAGACAGTAAAATCGAATCACCATCTTCTACCTTGTCAACTAATAGTGCCGTGGTGCAAGCTTGTCCTTCAGTTACATCATCAATCCACACTACATTATTAAAGTCTTCAAGAGGTAGTAGACTCATATGAGATCTAAGACACGCGAAGATATTACTATCAGTTTGTGGGAGACAGCGAAGTGCTTGGTTAATCATGTACTTACCATTGACTTCAAGAAAAGGTTTAGGAACACCATAACCTTCTTTAGAAAATCTACTACCTGCCCCTGCCATAGGAATAACAGTGGTGCAACCCTTAATTTTAAGTGGTTTAATACCATTCATATTATCAGCAAAGTAGTTTGACCACTGCTGATACATCTTTACATCTAGTGGAGTTCCCCACTGAAGCATGTTTGGAACCTCATATACAGTGTTATAAAGTTCATCTCTGATCATCAAGTTATAAACAAGACTAACGTAATACTCATCATTACAACAAACATCCTCGTCAATTAATTGTTGAAAATAATGTTTAACATACTTACCTTTCCTAAAGTAGTAAGTGCCAGTAGAAGCATACTCTGACATTTTATCGTCAGTAAATGGTTGCTTTTCACGTATCTCCTCAATTTGATATGATCCCTTTCTCAATCTACAAAAAGCATAGTTATCACTACCAAGCATATGGGGATGAAATCCCACATAAGAGATAACAGATCCATCACACTGAGTGTCTTCAATATGAGAGAGGAAGTCATCATAATCCCATTTCATAGAGAAGTCACAGTAATTGACTATGACCTGTTCGTCATCATCAATATACTTTTTTGCTGCTAATACAGTATGAACTGGTCCTTTCTTATGTTGATTGATCGTGATAATAATAGAATCTTTTACAAGACTGTGTAGAACTTCAACTACATCAGTTTCTTTTGCATGTTTTTCATTAATAATAAACACAAACTCTGAATCTTTTGGATACAGATTGACAATGTGTTCAATGACAGTCATGCCATCAATCTCTAAAAGGTATTTTGGATCTTTATAACCTGCTACTGAGAATCTACGACTCATCCCAGACATGGGAATTACAACTTTCATATCAGAATCTTGGAAGTGTGACGGGGATTGGATGCCTTTGCATGGGGATGCCCATTCTATCTAGTAGTTCAACATGAATCAATTCAATACACCATGTTCCCTCTCTCCTTTCCTTAGTTGACCTAATCAAACTACGAAGCAAGGGGAAAACACCCATAAAAGATTCCATTGCTTCTGGTCCACCAAAGTTAAACCAGTCATTTAGGAATGGTGGAGGTGCTTGGAGTGATGTAAAATGAATTGAATTAGGGTCAAACTTCTCATATGGGATGGGAACTTGAATTACACTATCAGTTCTACACCTTATTACATAATCATACTTTATCTTTTTATCATATTCATATAATTTTCTTAATCTATTTACCTCACATAGACTATAAAAATAGGAAAGACTGTTGTTGATTTGTCTTTTCTGAAAGTCTGGTTGCTCTTCAATACCACCTGGCCAATACTTTGCTTCTGATGCTTCAAAGTCAGCATCAAGGTCAGGATCACCAAATAACTTACTATTTTCTACTGCTAGACTAACTGGTTGATAAATTTTTTGAAAGGTTTCGATAGCATTCTCTTGTATTCTCTGTGCTTCCCATGCACCAGTTCCACCAAATTTATATGGTTTTGTCTGTAAATCTTCATCAAACCATAGGTGTGCAAAGACATCAACATCATGGTTTTGTATTACATTAGCAAGAATGCTACCGGAGCACTCCTCGGTGAATCTAGGTTGACCTGAAAAACAAAGTGCTAGTTTCATGCTGGATACTTATCAGAGGGAATAGATGGCCACCTTACAATGATTAATTCTGAGTCTACTAGGAACTCAACGTCAGAAACTTCATTTGGTTCATAAATCCACATGTCTCCTGCAGACATTAACATACCATCAACTTTGAGTTCTCCAGATACAATATAGTTTAACTCGTTAGTAACTTTATGAAAGTGTGGAAAAGTTTCACATCCTTTCTTGTGTTTGTGATGCGCTACCTCAAAGAATGGATTTTTAAAAATAGATGGTTGAAAGTCTCCTACAAACCATCCTGCTTTAAAGTCTGCGATATTTGCCTGTTTCATTTTTCCAACTCCTGAATACGAATCTGGTGACGACCACCATCAAAAGTATTGGATGAGCAAATTTCAAGATATCTATCTAACACATCATAGTCAACATTCTTTGCTGGAATTGCAAAGAAATTAGCACAGTTGTGACGAATTGCCATCTCCATAGCAAAGTCATCATAGATTAATGCGGAACGAATACCTTTATATTTGTTGGCGCAGATATTTACACCTTGACCTGTGCGACAGAAACCAAAACCAAAATCACAATCACGCTCACCAATAGACTTTACTGCCTGTGCGATGTAATCCCGGTAATCACAATCCTTGTTTAAGATAGTCCCAAAATCAATGTACTCAAGACCATGTTTATCTAAAACTTCTTTGAGAGTTTCTTTTGCCTCAAATCCAGAATGATCAGAACAAATGGCAATAGGTTTATCACCAATACGACGAATAACATTATCTTTGTAAAAGTGAAATTCATCTGGAGTTCCAAAGATATGCATCTTATCTACTGGTTGGGTAAGAATTTTCTTACCATCCTTAACAAGAAGATTGTAGAGAGGGGAAATATAAAATTCGTTCTTAGTTCTTATATCACGCTCAATCATTTCGCGAGCGTACTTACAGAAGTCTGATCCCTTTTTAAATCCGTATATTCCTACACAGGCATTACTACTGATTGCTTTCTTCTCAGCAGTTTCTGTTACATAACCATCTCTGTCAACTTTAGCATAACTGTAATTAGTAGAGTTTGATTTAAATGTGAGCATAAGTCCATCACCATCTAAATCATTCATAACATGAGGATCAAAAACAGGTCTAAACTCAATATCCAAAGTATGAATAACAAGAGGAGCATCGTTATCAATATACTCTTCGGCATAAAGACAACTACAAACTGATCCATCAGTAAGTTTATCTAGAATGACAATTTTAATATCTTCACCAAACTTCTTACGTAGAAGTTCATCCATATGAAAATTATAAATCGTTTCATCACGAATTACAAAAATTAAATTACATCCCTCATAATCTAAACAATCAAGAGAGATATCAATCAGATGTTTATCTTTGATATTAATCAATTGCTTGGGGACTTTAAACCCTTCCTTGATGAAGCGGCTCCCAAGTCCTGCCATAGGGACAAGAATATTTGGTTTCATATTGAATTCCTAATGATTTCAGTCGTCTTTAAATGAGCAAATTCAATCCAAGTACGGATATCTCCTTCATTCTGTAGTAATTTATGTAAGAAGCAAGAGGCAAATGTATCACCTGCACCAAGAACATTCACACCCTTAAGCATCAACTCTTCTGGCATTTTGTAAAAGAATTCTTTATCATTGTTTGACACCACGCTACCAGATGCGCTATGCAGAATCACCCATCCTCTTGTTGCCTCAGCATACTCAGATAGATCACCATCAATATCCTCATCAGAAATAAAGAGATAATCTACATATTGCAGCAAATCTTTGTTGACTGACTTACCAGGGCAAATATCTGCTGTGATAATGCCATCCAGAGCAGGAATAAAATCAGTTTTAGTTAATTCATTAAGATAAATGAGATGATGAATCTTTGATGAGTATATCTTTGCTTGGTGTTCCACCAAACTTAACTGAACTTTTGAGTATCGTTGAGCAGCAGGTTTATCAATATAGATCAACGCTTGTCCAACATCAATCGGTGAAAGACCAATATCAAGTGTCGCATCAAGTTCTAACAACGCCTTCCAGACGTTTGCCATAGAACCCAGAGTCTTTCTTTCCTTTACACCATCAATAATAGTATCAATCGTCAAGTGACCATAAAGAGAAATATCTTTCATTAAAACTTTTCCTTCAAATCAAGTTCATAGATTTTATCCATGACAACATCATAAGGAACACGGGGAATGAGTTCAAGTTTTTCTAGATCTTCAAACAAATACATGATGGCGTTCTCTCCACCCTTACAAGCTAGAGGAACGGATATGTCCTGTAGCATAGAAGGAGAGTCTGCCATAGAATATGGATGTCCAACTATATCCATTATTCCAAAATCAAATAGATCGTCGCCAAGATAAACTACATCCCATGACTTACATTCATACTCCTCAAGAATCTCTCCCAAAAAGTTTTTTTTATCTCTATGAAATCCTGCACCACGATTGACAACATAGGGAAGATTTCTATTACTAAGAATTTTAGCATTAAATGGATCACCTGTGAGAAATACAACAGGAATCCCAATCGCACGAAAACGTTTGACTGCGGTCCAATCTTTGTCGCAGAAGTTTTTCATCATGACATTACCGTCACGATCGTAATACTTCTTGCCATCAGTCATTACACCATCGACATCAAGAATAACAAGTTTAATCATTTTTTTAAAAACATAAAATTAGCAACACTGAGATCAGTCTCTCCACCTTCCGTTCTTTTTATTGAATCCCCAATATCATAAACATATTCTTTAGGTAAATCAAACCCAACACTTTTTGCAATAGAAACTATCTCTTTAGGAATTAAGAATTCTCCTGTTCTTTTATTTTGTTCTATCAAATGACTATCAGAGGAAATTATAAAGTAACCTCCACTTTTTAATTTTGAATAGGAAGCTGATAAAACTTTTTCCCATCCAATATTTGAAGTTCCATCAAATTCAAAGTGTGTCACTGAACAACTATCAATAAAAACATCTACAGATTCTTCATCAAGATCAGTCAAAAATTCTTTAGCATCTCTAAGGACCATTTGAACTAAACTTGTTTTAAATGGGTGATCGATTCTCATATTATCAACTCCACTCACATCATGACCTTGATTAGAGATAACATGAGGGACTGGACCTTCACCAACACCAAGATCAACAACTGTCATACCAGGTTGTTGAATTTCATCAAACATCATCAAACAAGATCCCCATTTACAATAGCAATCTAATTTATCCCAAAGATCACGATCCTTCCAGTATGATGGCGCATATTCATTTCTCAATTTAGTACTGTCAATATAATTTTTTATTTTGACAGAATCTTCATAACTTATAATTTTATTACTAATCATTGTTGATACTTTGAATTGTCTTTTGCTAGATGTACAATTTTAGGTTCAAAAGTGCAGAATGTATCAAAGCATTCTGGATATGCATACTCTGGTCCCATCACATGAACGTCTTCTCTACGTTCACAAAAGAATTTATTCATCTGACTCTCATCATGCCACTGTGCAATGACATCACGATCTAGATCGAACTGTGTTCTGTTTGCTAACTCCCTAATCATAGTAAGGACATGAGGCACCTTACCTCCCCACAGACACCCTTGGAAATAAACAGAGGTGTCATCATCAGGTTCAATACCAGCAGCAGAGATTTGACGTGTCTCAAAGGCACCAGGGTGATTATCATGAGGTGGCATACCCAAGAAATGACAGGGGTGATGAACACCAATGTATTTCTTATCAGTAAACAACTCCTCCTCGGTAACAGTATAAACCACACGGGTGTCAGCGTCAAGGAAGAGAACATAATCAAAGTTTGCTAGATCAGACTCTGCTTTTAAAATATATTTAAAACGCTCCAGGGTGATATATGGCCAGGGCAAATGCTCTTGCTCATATAATTTTACATTATCTGGAAGTTCACCTGTATCTCCATCAGTAAAAACAAAATATGTCTTATCCGTATTAGGAACTAGATACTTCTCACATGCTTCATAATATGATGGTAAGAAATTAAGATAGTCACCTGTGCCAATAAAAATAACAGCAAGTTTCATACTATAGTCCAATGCTCAGGATATAAGTCACTAGTATCTAGGTGGGAGTTATTAGGTCCAAACCATTTTTCAGGTGCAATAACTGTTCCTTTGTTTGCCAACCATGCTCCCCACCAAGAAAATGAACTATTAGCAATAATAAAATCAGAGCACATACTCATCAAGCAAAGATCCACGTAAGGGTTACCACTCTCAGATACAAGAAATCTATCTCCAGAGAATAGTTCTTGTTGTTTACACCACTCAGTATCATCAGAAAAAATAATTACATTTCTATCATTTTTAAACTTACTTAGTGCTGTGGCATAGTAATCAAGAGTAAGATTATTATGATTAGCATTGTTAGTAAGAAAATCTCCTCTACGAATGTGTAAAGAAATTGGTTTTTCAACTGCTTGCATCATCTCATTACAAGGATTTTTAATCTCATCCTTAAATGAAAAGTCTTCCCGGACTTCATCAGCGATATGTTTAAAATACTTTTCTGTTTGAAAAAATCCATACAGACTCACCCAGTCAGGGCACTCATTAAACAACGTTTCGTTAAACTGAAATCCTTGTTCTTGAACTACAGGTCTATTAGGATCAATTATTTGAAGATTTAATTGAGTTGTGCGGGACAAATTGAATGGTTTAAATAATTCAATATGCAATTTATTCCCAATACCATCATCAAATACCTCATCATGATTTGGAAAGCAGAAGTTAAATCCGCGATTAGATGCGATACCTTTAAGTGAGGCAATTTGAAACATTTGATTTCCAAGTTGCCCCAGTTTACCAAGATAATTAAATCCTATCACTGTTTGGTTTGCTCCTCAATCCAATAATACGTATAACGAATACCTTCTTCAAGGGTCATTTGATAATCCCATCCAAGATTTTCACGAATTACATCGTTGTTAGAGTTACGACCACGGACACCTAGAGGACCGTCAATATGAATCCTATTCACATCTTTGCCTGCAACTTTAGCAACAGTCTCTACAAGTTGATTAATTGTTACCATTTCTTCAGAACCAATATTTACAGGTCCTTGGAAATCAGATTGCATCAGTCGCCAAGTTGCTTCAACGCATTCGTCAATGAACAAGAAGGAACGAGTCTGTAAGCCATCTCCCCACACTTCGATTGCTCCACCCGACTCCGGGAGGTAAGCGACTTTACGGCAGATTGCAGCTGGTGCTTTCTCTCTTCCACCGTCCCAGGTTCCTTCGGGACCAAAGATGTTGTGATAGCGAGCGATACAAATAGGAATACCATGGTTACGGTTGTAAGCAAGGTAGAGGCGCTCACTGAAAAGTTTCTCCCATCCATATTCGGAGTCTGGTGCTGCGGGGTAGGCTGATTCTTCACGGCAATCAGGGTTATCAGGATCTAATTGATTATACTCTGGATACATGCAGGCAGATCCAGAATAGAAAATCTTGGTAGGTTGGTCTAATTTAGGACGATTACATTCAGTCCAGTCCTTCACTACACCATCAAAGGTTTCGTTCAGTTTATGAACTCCCTCAAGAACATTTAAGTTGATGCTACAGGAGTTATGCATAATCTCTGCATCATTCTCTCCACTAAAAACAAAACCTGCGCCACCCATATCAGCAGCAAACTGATAGATCTCATCAAAAGGTTTAACGTATTGATAGGGTACGTTTGCATTGTAGTTACCAGAATATCCTTTAAACTGGATAATTTCATTAACAAATCTTACATCACGTAGATCACCCTGTACAAACTCATTCGCTTGAGTAGGGGTGAACTCAGGATACTTAAGATCAACACCACGCACCCAATATCCTTCAGCACGTAGACGTTTGACCATGTGACTTCCAATGAAACCACCAGCACCAAGTACAAGTGCTGTCTTTTTATAGTCAGACATAATAATAGTAATTTTCCTCCTTATGTATCATAGCAAAAAAGGGTGGTTATGTAAACCACCCCCGTAAGGTCTTTCATGCACGCCACTTGCTTTTAGGTAAAGCAAGAAACCATTAGAGAGATAAGAAGTGTTTTGGAAACTCTCTCTTAAGTGCGGCAACAACTTTATCAAGTCCTTCAGGTTCATCTGTAAGGGAATAAACTTTGACTTCCATCTCTGCGAGTCTCGCTTCGATTAAGTTAAGTCTTGCTTCTACTTCGACATCATATTTAGACATCGATGCACCATTTGCGGATTTTGATGCTGTTCCTTTAGTCGCCATAGTACTAATAAATTAACTCTTGGATTATTTAGTTTTTAGAAGGGTCTAGTGACTCCACCACCTAATTTTAAGAATTAGGAAACTTAGGGGTTATCCCGACCAGGGCTGTTAGAGTCCATCCGTGACTTAATAAGATCGATCCTTGCTTTTAAATTTACTTCAGAATCTCTTTGAAGATGTCCATAAAACATATTCATATGAGTTTCAACCGTCTTCCATCCATGATACTTTTTATGAGATCTTACTCTCATATAGTAATCATGGAGTAGAAGTTTGGCATCATGTACCGTCATCCACTCATGTATAAGAGTTAGGTTGATGGCATCCTTTTCCATTTAATAAGGGGCAGACACATCGTCTTTTATATAGCAAGGTACACCATCTGGATCCAACCATTTGGTATACTCAAAGTCATCCATCGCAGTCAGAAGTTGCATTTGATTGTCAAGAAGGTACATATCACTGTATCTCTTTGACCAACTGTTTGCTTTCTGAATACGATAGTCTGGCATATCGTTGATCTCCAACGTACCACACTCAACATAACGATATGGAAAACGTTCTAATAGAACTTTCATGCTTCCACTGCTTCAAGATCAATTGCGATTTGCTCAATCAAAATATCATAGTCGTCAAGAGCATCTCCAGAAAATACAACTCCATTGTTCTCATAATAACGACGAACCTTTTTGAGAAGTTTCGGATTCTTCACATCCAGGAAGAAGTCACCATTTACAGCACCACGAAGGGTTTGAATGTCTTTCTTGAACTTTGTAGTCAGTGTCATTGTCTTGATTGTTGACCTTAGTATTATAAGGGTTTGACAGGGTTTATGTCAAGTGCTTCCTGTGAGGATCGGACTCACCTTAGGCAAATTATGAGTTTGCTGCATTCACCAGATTGCTAAGGAAGCGAATACGAGTGGGTGGATTTGAACCACCTCAAAGCCGCTAATCTGGCGGAAAAGGATTATAAATCCTCTCTGACTACCAAGTCTCACTCGCAATATGCGACAGTCCCTCAGGGTCCTTCGTTGTTTTGCTCTGTGTATATTCGTATGAGTTCATCATCAGCAGGCACCATCACTGCCCTTTCACCCCTATTATTTTCCACTCCTATCGTCTCTCCGTTTTCAACTCTTTCCATCAATTTTTCCCAGTTTTTTTGCCAGTATTCCACTGAATAAAATTCCATAGTTGCATTATGTATACTGAAATTTTGTGGTAGGTTCCTGTCGCCGCTACTCCTGAACCCACCAAAGGGGAGCACCGCAGCCATCAGACACGACCTACTAATGATAACACACCGTGCGAATAAAATGCAAGGAGGATACCGCCGAGGATGGCACTTATAATTGTAGCAGTTTTATTGTGTTTGTCAATTGCTTTATCAATCATTTCCTGACACTCCTTTTTAGATATAAGGCGGTCAGGTATGATCTCATCCATCCTGTGAGACATTTGGAAGATTCTTCATTGGATCTGGTTGCCCTGCTACTATAGCACAAGCTCGCTTATAGTAGTAGTTATCTATGGTTCCGTTTTCCTCAAACGTCTCTTTAATGATTGCCCAGTTGGCGAATTCGTCCGGATGCATGGTAGCAAAAAAGTGTCTACACTACTATTTAATGTATCAAATTGTTACACCGTTATCAACTATGTGTGTATCTTAACGAACATCAAAGTCTAATCTACGAACTTTACGTCTACGTCTCTCTTCCTGATAGATAAGTTCTTGTGTAGAGAAGTGACTGTCAATCTTTCTCTCTACATTATTAGTTACCATTACAACCTTATCTAAGTCTTTGGCACCAATTTTATCATCCACAATACTCATTTGATTGGGACAACCACAGAACTGAATTTTACTGGTGCTGGTCAGTTCCTTTCTACACTCTTTGCATCTGATAGTAATCATTTGTAATACTTTGAATTCGACATGCTCAAAGAGGGGATCGAACCCCCGACAATCTCCGTGTAAAGGAGGTGCTCTACCGCTGAGCTATTTGAGCAAACACTACACTTATCCATATGCTATGTGGGCACACAACCCAGAATATTGACAGTTTGTAATGGAGCAAGAGAGTAACCAACTCTCAGTCACAGTGTGGTTAGCACCGTCGCGGGCGGACTCATCCCCCGTCACACTCCCCCGGCAGGATTCGAACCTGCGACCAGACGATTAACAGTCGTCGGCTCTACCGCTGAGCTACAGAGGATTGTTATACTCTTTCTTTGTTTTGAAGTAGAGTTTATAATATCTCTTCTTCATTTCATTAAGAGTATCCATATCATCTTGAAACCCCATGTATTTACACATTTGGGATGACCCTTCCAATTCACTAATTAATCTTAGTATATTAGTAGGATGTCTTTCAAGACCTCCAAAATCATATTGCGACATAATAAAATTGGAGGAAAGCGAGTGACGAGGATCGAACTCGTGACAAGAGCTTGGAAGGCTCGCATGTTACCGCTACACCACACTCGCAAGGCGACTCAAGTAGGATTCGAACCTACGACCGACGCTTTAGAAGAGCGTTGCTCTGTCCAGCTGAGCTATTGAGTCATGGGTAGGAGATTAACCCCTTTCAACGCCGTCATTGTATTCGACAAAATCATCATACTGTCTTTCTGTGATCTCGTCAAGTGATACGACTTCAAGATCCTCGTCTTCTGGATTAAACCATTCTTTATATTCTTCTATGAGTGCAAATCGATCTTTAATGTCATCAAAATCATCCTTTGAATCTACTTGTTCAACCGCCCATTCACGAATATGATTAACAATATCAATCGTTTCCTTCATAGTAGTCTTTTCGGAAATATCTGTTAAGGATGTTTCCGTTGTAGTATCTTGGGATACCGGCGTCAAGGGACTCAGTAAGTACCCCGTTGATGAAGAGTTGTCTTGTTTCTTCGAAGTTTGTTTTGCCAGATGTTTTATGTATTGACAAGATAGTGCGACTAAAATTCTGTCTCCCAAATTGTTCAATGTCTTCTTTAAGTTCTGGACAAGACCCATAATAGTTTTTCCAATCAGATTCCGATTTTACTTTTCGTTTTTTACCTCTTGGAGTTCTAAACTTCCAGAAGTATTTTCTACCGATATACTGGCGATTGTTTGTTAGATTGGTGATGTTATAAACAAAACCAAAGTTGTCTTGAATAAGACTACCATCAAAGGGAGTACCCAGATAGATCCATGGATTCTCATAATCAATATCGATACTCATCAATGATGTTCAATACCTTGTCGAGATATTTATGTGCCATATCTCGGTCTCCCTGCCATATAGTATCAGGTTCTTCGTATACATCATTTTTTAATCTAAGCACACGATTTTTTAACTCTTCCTTCTTCAATTCATTCTTAGGCATAGGGGAAACTCATGTCCCCCTATTTAAGCACGGTTTAGAGTTGAAATCCACTGAATGTGTCCTTTTTCACATCTTGCTTAATACCACCAACAACATAAGACTCCACTTCAGTCTCCTGTGGTGCCACCTGAAGACCCTTAGAAGAGATCCAGTGCTGTGTCCAAGGCAGTGGGTTATTGCTTGCCGCAATGTCATACTGAGGTTTCAAACCAATTGCCTTGAGACGACGATTAGCAATCCACTCAACATACTGCTGAAGTAGTTTATCATTCAGACCAATCATAGATCCATCCCTAAAGAGATAGTCTGCCCAACGTTTCTCTTCATTGACGGCACGATCAAATGCCTTATAGGTCCACTCTACCTCCTCTTTCATTATCTGCTTCATTTCAGGGTCATCACCCTGTTTCCACTTGTTCAGAATGTTTTGAGTGATAGCGAGATGTTGGTTTTCATCCCTGGCAATAAGGGAGATAATTTTTGCAGAACCTTCCATGAGTTTAAGTTCGCCAAAAGCAAAGCTGCAAGCAAAAGAAACATAAAACCGAATTCCTTCAAGGATATTGACATTAGCAACTGCCCTATAAAGTTTACGTTTTACTTCACGTCTATCAAATTGACCTGCGGCATGTCCGTCTGTAGCAAGTTCCCACATAGTACTACCATCATATTGATGAGCAGTTTGAATAAAGTCGTCATACGCTTCTGTAACACTGCTAGCACGCTCTAAAATACGTGGATCAGTGACAATCTTATCGAAGACTTCTGAAGGGTCTGCATAGACGTTCTTGATGATATATGTGTAGGAACGACTATGGATCATCTCCATAAATCCCCAAACCTCCATACAGGCTTCCAGTTCAGGTAAGGAACAGTAAGGAATAAATGCCATACCAGGACCACGACCCTGAATAGAATCAAGCATAATCTGATACTTCAGGTTAGAAGTATAGATGTGTTTTTGTTCTGGACGCAGTAATTGATAGTCACCACGATCTTTCTGCAAAGAAACCTCTTCAGGTCTCCAGAAATATCCTAATTGTTGTGTGGTAAGCTTATCAAATACAGGATATTTGTAAGAATCATATCTCTGGATACCCAGAGGTTTGCCAAAGAACATTGGTTGCTTTTTAGTATCAACTTGTTCTGTATTAAAGACAGTCATACCTTTAACTTCTGTTTTCACATCTTCCACTGATGACACCTTAAACTGCACAGGATTCACACTCTCCCTCCTCGGCTTGTTCTAATTCGTTTAACAGATTATTTAAGTTAGACTTCTCTTCCTCAACCTCATCACTCTTGAGGTCATTTGTATTCTGGTAGTAAGAAGTCTTCCAACCGTACTTATATGTAGTTAAAAAATCTTGTGCCATAACGGACACTGGGACTTCATTGTCAGGATAGTTTTCTGGATTATAACTCCAGTTACCAGAAATTGCTTGGTCAAAGAATTTCTGCATTACGGCAACGACATTAATGTAACCACGATTAGAAACCATGTCCCAAAGAAGAGTATAATTATTCTTCAATGCATTAAATTGAGGAACAATCTGCTTAAGAGGTCCTTTTTTTGATTTTTTAATGGACAGGTAGTCTCTAGGTGGTTCGATTCCATTGGTTGCATTTGACACAACGGAACTGCTTTCCGATGGCATCTGTGCGGACAATGTTGAGTGCCTGAGACCGAACTCGTTGATAGATGCTCTAAGACCATCCCAATCATGTACTAACTCCAGACTACAGATTTCATCGACATCACTCTTATATGTATCAATTGGAAGAATGCCATCAGCATATTTTGTACGACCAAAGTTTTCACACCACCCTTTCTCCTTAGCAAGTTGATTAGAAGATTTTAAAAGATAATATTGGAATGATTCTGATAGTCCATGAACAGCATCCCATGCCTCCTGTGAGTCGTAATTATAACCCAACTTAGCAAGGTAATGTGCAAGTCCAATGAACCCAATTCCAAGCGATCTACGTGCCTTTGTAGCACGTTCTGCTGCTATTACAGGATACTCTTGATGGTCAATCAGTTCTTCTAGACCACGAACAGAAAGGTCACAAAGATCTTCTAGTTCTTCATCAGAACGAATCTTCCCCACATTAACAGCAGAGAGAATACACAGAGCAATCTCACCGGACTGATCATCAATATGATTAATTGGATCTGTTGGTAAAGTAATCTCTTGGCACAGATTACTCATATTAATCTTATCTTTAAAGGAAGAGTGACTATTACAGTGATCGATGTTCATTAGATACAATCGACCTGTCTCTGCTCTCTCCTTTAAGATATTAAGGACTAGTTCTTGTGCTCCGATAGTTTTCTTTGGAGTAAACTTATCTGATTCATAACGTACATAGAGATCGTCAAATGTATCAGTACCAAAAGCATCATAGAGACCTGGTACGTCATGCGGTGAGAAGAGGCTAATCTCTCCATTCTGAATGAAACGTTCGTAGAAAAGTTTTGAAATCTGGATTGAGTAGTCAAGTTTACGTACCCGATTGTCTTCTGTGCCTTTGTTGTTTTTGAGAACAATAATGTCCTCTATTTCTTGGTGCCAGATAGGAAAGTGAACTGTAGCAGAACCACCTCTGATGCCGTTTTGAGTGCAGCATCGTACAGTTGATTCAAACTTTTTAAGGAAGGGGACCACGCCTGTGTGCTGTACCTCTCCGCCTCTGATTTTAGCGTTGATGCCACGGATTCTACCTGCGTTGATACCGATTCCTGCGCGTTGTGCAACATATTTACCAATAGCCATGTCACTGCTAAAGATAGAATCGAGGGTGTCATCAACATCAACGAGAACACAACTCGCAAACTGACGCAGTGGAGTTCTGACTCCTGCCATGATTGGCGTTGGGATGTTGAGTTTGTGTTTTGAGATTGCATCATAATACCTTTTTACATATGACATTCTTGTATCTTTGGAATATTCCGCAAAGATAGTCAAGGCAATCATGATATACATGAACTGAGGAGTTTCATAAACTCCACCGTTGCTTCTGTCTTGTACTAGGTATTTATCCACAACCTGTCTTAGACCAGCATATGTAAATAAGAAATCACGTTCATGATCAATATAACCATCTGCCTTGGCAATTTCTTCTTTAGAATACTTGATAAAGATATCCTTGTCATATACATCAGAACTGGTACAACTCATAATATGAGTTTCTAATGCAGGCATCTGACGGATCTTTCCATATAAACTCTTCCTTACAGAAAAAAGAAGAAGTCTTGCAGCAACGAATTGGTAGTTAGGATGGTCCAGATCAATTAAGTCACTCGCAGACTTAATCAAAATCTCTTGGATTTCTCCAGTAGTAATTCCATCATAAAACTGAATACCAGATTTCATCTCAACCTGACTTGCAGACACTCCAGCAAGACCAGTACATGCCTCCTCAACCATAAGATGCATCTTATCAAGGTCTAAAGACTCAATACGTCCATCTCTTTTTTTAACCTTTGTACCGTTGCTCATATTTTTTTCCAAGTGTTAAACTTAAGTTTTGCTTCTAAACCAGAATAGGTGTTTGATTCTATCACAGACTGCACATCCAGTCCAGACATCACCATATCATTTATATCTTTGTCATCTATGCTATTTGGCCAGATGACTACTAATTGACCAGAATCGATTGTCTTGGATATTCTATTAGTGATTTCTCTGTTACGTGGTTCGTTATCATAGATCCAAACAGGATTGCTGACCCCCCAACGATCAACATCAGCATCAGCTCCACACATAGCAATCGAGTTGCGAATGAACGTGCTGTCGAAAGGTCCTTCTGTGATATAGACTGGAGCATCTCTTCTGATGTTATCCAATCCATAGATTTTTGGTGCGTCATCATCAAGCATCACGGTGATATATTTAACAGGGTTGGGACCGATAGATCTCCCTTGCAGTCCAATTAATTTCTTTTCATAATAAAGAGGAATAATAATTCTCTCTTCATCATATCGTGTATCCTCAAAAGTTGGTTTGAGTGTATTTACAAATTTCTTAAATTGTTCGGCATAATAAAATTGTGCGGGATCAAGTCTCCTTGCAGTCAAGTAACCAGCAGAGTTAGGGTTATCCGATGCTTTAGGAAGATCAATTTTCTTTTTAAATTTAGGTGCATCAAACTTAAAGTCTGGTTCATCAATTACAAAGTTTTTACCAGTATGTCCACTTTTAAATTTCTCAAGAACATACTGCTTATGAATAGCAGGATCAACCTGCTTCAAAAAATTATTAAGAGACATCGAAGCACCACAGTTATGGCACTTGAAATTAGTGTTTGCCTTTACAGCGTAGAGATATCCTCTAGTCTTGCTCTTGTTCTTCTTTGAATCACCACAAATTGGACAACGAAAGTTGTAAAGATTTGATTTGACTCTTTTAAATTTTTCTAACCGCGAAGATAAGAGACCAATGAATTTGGAATCAATATGATCCATTCACAAAAGAAACTGCTGGTGCCACTATAGCACTATCAGCAGAAGATAACAAGGGTTTAAGTGTTTTTATTGCTTGAGGATTAGTTATAATCAATATTGCTCCCAGTGCTCCGATGCCAATCCAAAGTTTCCGTTCCAGTAATGATAATCGTTTAGTAACGCTGTCATGATCGCTGTCCATTTTATCACGGAGTTTGTCGATTTTATCAAACAACACCGCGTCGATCTGTTCTTGTTTGGTGATTCTTTCCTCATGAACTGCCAACATTCTACTCACATTATTATTTACCTCAGCAATTTTTTCAATAGCTGAGTCTAACCTAGAGACTAACGTCTCAAAGTTTTGAAGTTTCTCTTCTAGGACTGCAAGTTTAATTTGCTCTGCCATTCTGCTTCTTGAAGTAGTCTAACCATACTCTTCTGCTACCGTGGCCGCCGTAGGCGTAGTTACTTTTCTTTTTTTTTCTTCTTACAGGAGGGTCATCTCCTGCCTCCACAGATCCAGCAATTTTACCATGTGCCATCGCATTCGTGGGAACATCCTCACGAATTATTTGGATGATCTTATCAAGAGGACTCTTTTTCATTGTAGATTTTATAGAGTTCTGCTAAACAATACATGTCAACTTGAACATCATGTAATTTAGAATGAGGATATTCAGGAAATCTTCCAAGAAAAATTATAAAACTTTTCATGGTAGACCACAAATCATTTTCTATTTTAAAGAACAACATGGGAGTTGTTGCTTCACCAAAGATATTATAAAGAATGATAAAGTGGTTTAAAAGAAGATGGGTCTTAAGTTGACCCGTATTCTTATATCGCTTCAGTAATCTTTTAATATACTTAAAGTGATTTAGATCTTTATCAAAATCCTCTTTGGTAACTGCCTGAGGATTCTCATAATTTTTAATAGCAAAGAGGATGAAATTGTCCTCATTCAATTCATTAAAGATCATTCAATCATCATGCGAGGGGATTAGAATCGTAGAGTGGGACGTTGCCGGTTGTGATACCGGACATTGCGACCAGAGTTTCTTTCTTAACTCTAAAGTTGCCATGGTTGTCTATGTAGGTGGTAACACCAACCCAACCAGCGTGGTCAACCTGATACTGTCCACCAGAAGCAGATTCCTTACCACCCTGAGCAACAGCATATACATTCTTTTGATATCCACCAGATTCTCTCTTGAACTGAATCTGGGCACCAGCAGTGACTGCAGAAGAAATTGTTGATGCAAGACCAATACCACCTGTAGGTCTTCCGTCGTCAAACTTAGAATCAATAGCAAAGATAACAGAAACAGCAGCACCCTTAGGAATAGCAGAAGAGATGGTTGATCCAATCGTCACTGAAGTTGCGGTGATTACGTCAACGGTTGGTTGCTCACCTGGTGCAACAGCAACATCAATAAAGTCTCCGCGTGTGATTCCAGGAACTGGTCCAGCGATTGAAATGATATTTGTTCCTACGCCACAAGTTGCTGCAGCAGATACGCTCGCGGTGCTAACTGAAGAAATTTCAATATCCGCACCACCGACTGAAACAAAGTCACCGGCTTTAATTCCGTGAGCACCAAAAAGACCATTTCCACTTGTAAGAGTTGTGTCAAATGACAAGACACTAGCACCAATACCAGAGGCAGTCAGTGCCACTCCAGTATAGATGACTTTATTAGATGGAGGTTCTCTGTTAAAATCAGGATCCTCACTAAACGCAGGATTTGTTGTGGTGTATTTTGGAAGTCTACTTACCTGAAATGTAGTAGAACCAGTTGCAGTATGAGCGTTAGGACCAGAGTGAAGCAAACCAATTGTAGATCCAATGGTACAAGAAATCGTACTGGCGACCGCAACGATTACAGCATCACCAAAATATGTACCAGTTCCTACACGAGTTCCAACTCTTAAAACGTCACCAACGCCAGCAAAACCAGTTACACCAAAACTAGTGCCAGCGCCAGTTACAGCCAGGGTAGCATAATTAATTGAAATGGTTCCACCACTCTTTACGCTAATTGCATCGGTATTTCCCCAGAGTGCCATGTCTTTCTCTCTAAAATTTACTTGATATTAGATATTTATAAAATCACTCACCCTCACGGGCAGCGATTGATTTGGTTACGACCTCCAATAATTGGTCGTCCATATCGGTTTTTGTTAACTTAACTGCCTTAGCAAGAATAGCAAGACAAATCTCAACAAGTTTCTCACCCAGTTCTTCATTTTCTGGAATTTTATTAACAGCATCAGAAATAATTTTAGATGCTAAAGGTAAAAGGAATGCAAGCATGATAAACCTCAATGACTATTATATATATTCTCAATCTTTGTTTGAAACATATTTACCAAGTTTTTTATCATAACGTTTTACTTCACCTGGACGAAGACGATCTTTTGATTCTTTTGCTTTGTCATAAAACTTGCCAAACTTCATTCGTTTGTCTTGTTCTTTATGGCGTTTTTCTTGATCCGCCATTTTTTTCGCATACTTACGGTCAGTAAGTATGTCAGTTTTAAATCCTTCATTTACATCACCAGAGGTATCTTTCTTATGAAGGTTTTTGAAGAGATGTTTATGAAGAGGTTTTGCTTTCTTCATAATCTTATCTCTCTGTGAAAAATCTGTTGCTTCTTTTGCAACCTTCTTCTCAGGGAGTTTCTTATGCTTAGTTGATGCAAAGTCTTTAGCATCACTCTTCTTCATGGATGCTGCTGCTTGAGCAACCTCAGGTGAAGGGTTAGTCATGTCACCTTTCTTGGTGGCATAGACCATACCCATAAACCTCTGCTGTGCTTTAGATACTGCTGGCATATCAAGTCGCTTTCTTTCTGCGATTCATCTCCTTCGTCACTCTCTTCATCATAAATTGATTAGAAGGAAGACTCTGATCACTACCACTTACTTGCTTATGGAGTGCTGCCAGTTTCTCATCAGACTGTTTGGCCATCTTGGCATCTTCTTTGATGGCACCCTGTCCATGCTTGGCACGGATGCTTGCCTTTACTTTCTCAAGTGCCGACATACCATCATAAGGTTTCTTTTTTCCACCACCCATGGCAACATTTTTGGTAGCACTCTTGTAACGGTTGTTGCCGTCAACACCACCACGCTCCATACGACGGTCTCTTAAAGAATCTTCGGTTGCTTCACCCATTGCTTTCGCGGGTGCCTCAGACTTTTTTGCTTTGTTCAACCCCTGCTGTCTTCTCTGAGCAATCATCCTATCAATCATTGCTTTCTTCTTTTGAAGTTGCAGTTCTTGAGGAGTCATTGATGCATCTTCTTTTCTCAGTGATGCTTTACGTCCTTTAGGATCCTGCATAGCAATTCGACGTTGCATCTGCTTATTGGCCTCCTTCGCTTTACCATGGCGAGCAGCAACAACTTCCTTAGCATAGGCTTTATCAGACTGACGTGACACCCTTTTCTCCCTAGCAGGAGTCATTGGTTCATATCCTTCTACCTCAACCTCTTCGTTCTTGGGAACGCAGTTAGGAACCATCTTACCACCTTTCTTCTTCATCCCAACTTGCTTGTGGGAATCCCAGCAAGGATCACCATCACCCTCGTTCATGTGATCAGCAGCCTTGTACTTTTTATTGCCTGCCTTATATGCTTGATAAGCAGGTGTGTTTCCTTTCTTATCAGCATTGGTGACAGTCATACGATTGTCCTTTGGTGCTTCCTTCTTAGCAGGAGTTCCACCATAGACTGCTTCATCAACTTCAGTCATCTCAAGCAGTTCGCCACCCAGTTGTTCTACTGCTTCACCAAGTTTTGGGTTGATTGTAATTTTATTATTTACTTTTTTTTCTTTAATTGGTTTATCATCCTCAGTATCAGTCATAACCTCAGCAAGAGATCTTGACTCCTTGAGTTTTTTCTTCATCGCACTACCAATTGCCTTACGACGTTTGGCAAGATACTTATCAGACTTATCCTTATCTCCATCATTGTCAATATCACCATCTTCCTGTCCTACAGGATCAAGTGCTTCATTCTTAGGAGAAGGTTTCCTACCCATTGCGGCTTCATAGTCATCATCCTGTCTCTTCTTACGGACGGCAGCAGTAGCGCCATAGTCATGACCAAAGTCATGTCCACCAGCAGTCTTGCCCATCTTCTTTCTTTGTGCTACCAATCGTTTCTCACGACGTGCTGCCATTGCTGCTAAAGAATCTGCTTCAGATACATCCTCAACTTCTTTCATTCCTTTATATGCATCAGCAAGAGAATTTACAATTCCACTATCCCATTCTTGCTGTTTCTCTTCAACTGGATCAAGTCCCTCAGAGGACATACTTCCCGTTGGACCACTACCGAAGTGAGGATTGCTCATAGAACCTCCCATCTTCTTCATATCCTTACGTGCCTTCTCATTATTCTTCTGGCGTTTCTTCATATCCGGTTCAAGATATGAATCATCCTTCTTCTCAGCAACTTGATTTAAGTATACCTTTGAGATATCAAGCAAAGGGTTCTTACCAATACCATTAGACATGTTTCTACTTTGTCCTTTTCTTATACTTATTTATGAAATTCTTAACGCTCTTAGTTCCTGTTGCTGCCATAGCATTCTTAAGGTATCCACCAGTTCCAACTAAAGTGTTTGGTTTTTGAGGAACTCTCATACGGCGTTCCATTTTTTTCTCTGTATATTCCATGACATCACGGATCCAAGACTTAAACATATAGTCCTCTTCGGTCACACAGATTAGGTGATTTGTTCCTCTACGAATAATCTTACCAACTAATCCGGTGTTTAAACTTTCAACAATATCACCCATACGATAAATTAAACCCTGCACATACTGATTACGAAGTCCTCCCTGATCATACTTAGGAGCAATCTCCCACATCTCAGCGACTTCTTTCTTTTTCTTCTTGGATCCCATACCCTGACGAACTGCATCAAACAGTGCGGTAGTGTCACCATCATCAAGTTCTTTTGGTGTTCCACTACGAAATGATTTAAAGTCATCATCAATGACAGCCTTTCTCATTTTAGATGCTGACATACCCTCAACACCTTCAGCATCCGCATCTCTTACACCTGCAGAGATGACGCGAATATTCTCAAAATTATAGAGTTCACCATTATACTTTGTTGCCAGATTCTCAAACTCAGATTGACGATCTGATCCTACAATGATATTGATATTCTTATATCCTGCCTCATTTGCTGCAACCAATACGTCAAAGATTGATTTCATCTCATCATCATTTATAATGACCTCTGCAAAATCAGGGAACATTTTCTTCATGAAAGAAACTTTCATATCAGGATCAAGTGGATTCTTCTTGGCATCCTGCGATCGTGATGGATAAATTTTAAGGTCTTGACCTTCTGCTGCTTTTTTTGCTGCTGCTAGAAGTTTTCCATGACCAACTGTTGGTGGATTAAAACGACCAAATGCAACAGTTAAAGTTTCTGCAGTCTCTCCAGATGCATCACCTTCTTCATCTTCACCAGATGATTTCTTTTTAGTATCTTCAGGTGCCTCTGTTTTCTTTTCTTTCTCTTCTGGTTTTGCTTGTGCTCTAGGTTGTCCCTTTGTTTCTTCTGGACCTTTTGCTTTCTTCTTATCTACAAACTTTAACTTACCATCTTCAGTAGTCGCAACAAACTTACCACGGGAATCTATCCAACCACCGTGTCCATCACTCTTGAGGTTCAGTTTATTCGCCTGCATACTTGCCTGCGATTGTGCCTCATTCAGGAACTGAAAGAAACTTTTCATTTATATTGGTAATCCTTATACATTATTTAGCAATTCCGTTAAACTTAACCGCCAGATTAATATACTGACCTAGTTTATGACTAATCCCAGTTTTATTGGTTCTAATTGAAAAATTTAAAGTTGTAGTATGCGTTCTACACGTTAAATCAATGTGCCAGTTTTGCTTTGAACTTTTTGATGGATATGCTTTTATACCATTTGCTTTCTTAGATGTTTGAACACAATCTTTAATAATATTTTCATCATCAATTATTTTAGTTGTTTTACCTGCTGCTTTCAATACAATTAGAGGAACACCCTCTTGCTCGGCGGCAACTTCACGAAGCAACCAGTTCTTTGCCTTGGCAGGATTTTTATTCATCATATCACAAATATACTCTCTAACAAAATTTAGTTGAGCATCGTATAACATTTCATATTGTTTTATATTATTTTTTTCAAAGACACCAATAACTTTCGTCATTGCTTGCTTTCCATAAGTATTTTCCGCTGTTATACCTGGTATTCCTTTATAGAAAGTTTCATATGATTCTTTCTCAAGTTTTGTATAGTCATTCAACATTCCAAAAGAAGTAAAGATGGGTCTAACATAACTATTGAACTGTGGTTCAGCAGTTTTTGCTCCACCAGCTTTAAGAGAAATACCCAAAATATTTCCATCATCAAAAACAGCAAAAATATCACCCTTATGATTAGGTGCAACTCCATCTGGTTTTAAATTGTTGCGATATCCCCAAACAACTTTTTTAATTTTTTTCCGTTTGTTCTCACCAATCAACCACTCTGTGATTGCTTGAGCATTTGTCGTCTTCTCTTCAAATTTAGAAGATGTTGGTGCTTTATCTAAAAATGGTTTGCCAGCATCATAGGCACTTTTATTTTTATATGCACCAAGATTTTGTTTATTTGCTTCTACAAGTTTATTATAAAAGACAGCAGGATCTAGTTTTGTACTAACATCTGCTTCAAAAGCAATTGCCGGAAACAATTCAGTTATAGTTGAGTTGAGGGTGGTTTCCTGCATCCCACCCTTAGTATTTTTAAAAACAATATTAACTTTATTACTAAAACCATCAACCTGAGTCAAATCAGTTGATGACTTTGATTTTACATATTTTCTGCTGCAACGAATCCCAGAAACTCTTTCAAGTTCCATTTCTAAGGACTCTTGGGTTTCAAGTCTATCCTCATCACACTGAATGTAAATATATGACCCCTCAGTTCTTTTAACATCAATTGACATACCCAAATCATAAAGATTATCGTTTATGACAGTTATTGTTTTGGTATAAAGATCCGTATCAAGGAGACTTTTAGCCATTATTTTTTTTAAATATTTATGGAGTTAAACGGACTCGAACCGTTGACATCCTGCTTGCAAAGCAGGCGCTCTACCAACTGAGCTATAACCCCGAGGAGGATTACTCCTTATCCTCATTAATAGTAATCATTTCCATCCTCCTTTCAAAACCCACTCATCGTGGTATTGATTCTTCCAGGAACTACTGATTCCATAGGAAGGTTGAATTACTTGCTCAATGTACCTACGATTTTCTCTGGCAATATTCAGACTCTCTTCTTCAAGAGTTCCGACTCGTCCATCAATTTGTGAGGACCACCACACTGCACCCGCACCCTGAACCAACAGGAAAGATACGATAGCAAAGGGGATTTTGAGATTATTCACACATCACCTTCCTGACGATTTTCAGATTTGTGAACATCAAAACTACCACCAGGATAACGTGCCTGAAGTTTGTCAACGTTCATCTCAATTACCTCATCAAAGGTAGTATCAAGTGCCATACATGCTTGTGCGAGATACCAACAGATGTCTCCCAGTTCACGTTTCATATGAAAGACATTCTCTTCGTTATATGGTTTACCCTGGAAGATAATCTTTTTTACAACCTCAGTAAACTCACCAGACTCTGCACAGAGACCAAGAGCAGCAGTAAGTAACTGTGATGTATTCGTTCCAGTTACCTCAAGTTCTGCAAGACGAGATCCCATTGCGCCATAGTCAAGACTAGGATCACTAGTAACTCCTTTTACAAATTCAAGGTATTTTTCAGTATCAACTTTAGTCATGGAAATCAGGGATAAATGGTTCTTGGCAATCTTCGGGAAGTTTTTTACTTTTAACTTCAGTGTATTCTACCTCTTTCCAACTACCACCAACACCACCGTCCATATTAACGATAATATCTTTAGTTGGAAGTTTGGGTCTTTCTAAAAGTTTGACCTCAACGGTTTCATAAGTTGGGTTAAATTGGTAATAGTGACCATCACCTCTTGTTCCAATGAGATTAACGGTATCTTTAATAGAACCGCAATCAGCAATTTTTTTACCAGTTGGATCAAATACAGAGTAGTATCCGTTCAAAACTTAAATCCCTCAAATGATTTCTTTGGTTTTGGTTCATCATTATTATACTCCCCATCCTGACCACTGTCAAGAATGTCATCCTGTGCTGACTGCTCACAATCATAAAGACGCATCTTTGCACGATCAATTCCAACTACGAACCGTTTAAAAATAGTTGGATCATTATATCTATTCTTCAATTGTTTGACCATAATTTGCCCTAGTCCCTCAAGGTCATCTGTAGAAATAAGGGCAAGCATAAGATCAGCAGTAGCAGGGAGACCAAAGGACTCAGAAGTGTCAGTAATGTCAACATCAGAGCTACCATAACCAGAACGAGTGGTCTGGGTGGCAGATACGATAGGGACGTTTGCCTCACAAGCGAGGCCTCGAAGTTCTTCAGCAATTGCTTTGACAACTGTATATGAATTGACATTACTACCAGCGCGATATCTTTCGGAAGCACATATATTAAGGTAATCAATGAAAATAATATCAGGTCTAAATGACTTCTTAAGTGCAAGTTCATTAAGAAGTGCCCTAAAGTGTCCACTATGTGCGCTGGCAGTTGGATACTCCTTAATTATAAGAGAACCCTGAGTTTTCTGTGATAGTTTTGTCACCTTTTCCTCAAACATTTGTTTAGGCAGATCTGTTATCTCCTGAATAGGTACATTGAGTAAGTTAGCATCAATTCGCTCCGCAATTTTCTCTTCAGCCATTTCAAGCGTGATGTATAATACGTTTTTCCCTCCCAAGAGTGCGGAAGCTGCAACATGACACATAAACAGACTTTTACCGACACCAGTGCCAGCAAGAGCAATGTTAAGTGTCTTATTCGGGAGACCACCCTTCGTAATTTTGTTGAAATACTCAAGGTCGAATGGGATTTTGTCTTCTTTGCGGTGGTATGATTCATATCTTTCTTCATAATCAAGTAAGTAATCATGTCCTACATGAGCATCAAAAGAAACTGCTAGGGCATTTGAAAGAATGCTTGGAATGGCATCTCGATCTTTATCTTTATCTTTTCCCTCTGCTAGTGAAATAGATTCCATCAGTGCCAAATAGATAGCACGATCGCGACACCACTTTTCAGTAGTATCACATAACCAATCAAAATCTGTAGGAGAATCTTCAAGATAACTAATGAGTTTTGTAATCTCACTA